>Ga0307515_10007142_pt1 | contig 22174 bp, 4 predicted proteins | sample 17_EM_MG_FD_194513 | JGI IMG/M metagenome (GOLD analysis project Ga0307515, IMG submission 194513) | Populus trichocarpa ectomycorrhiza microbial communities from riparian zone in the Pacific Northwest, United States - 17_EM | ecosystem: Host-associated > Plants > Roots > Unclassified | place...
AACTATTTATAGTTAAGACGGATTATAAGAACCTAATAGGATTCCTAATAATAAAGGAACTTAACTAAAGATAGGTTAGATAGGCAGAGATGCTTATAGAATACTATTTTAAGATTTAGTATACTAAGGGTACAGATAATATATAAGCAGACGCTTTAAGTTAGAAAGCTAAACTATAAAATAATAAAAAGCTATTAGGGGCTTTACTACGAAAAGATATTAATAGACTAATTAGATATAATTATCCAAAAATCGCAGCAACTTAAGAGGAGTTAGATAGAGTTTATAAAACACTAAAAAGCTTTTAGGTATAAAGAATTCTAGAAGTATAACTAAAAGATTTATAGATGGATATATACGAGAGTTAAGAAGCGACGTATATCCTAAAAAGCATAGCAGAACAATTTATAGAAGAATTCTATAAGGGATTAACTTAAGGATATAATAGAGCCACGGGCTTAGTAACGAGACTCTAGAAGGAGTATATTATTAATAGAATCTAGGGCTTAGCGAGAAAAGTTATAAAAGAATATTTAGATTACTAAAGGAATAAACTAATAAGACATAAGCCGTATAGAGAACTACAACCTATTAAAATACCAGAGAGACTATAGGAGGTCATATTATAGGACTTTATTATTAAGTTACTAAAGTTAAGAGATCCTATTACTAGATAAGATTATAACGCAATCTTAGTAATAGTAAACAAGCTTATAAAGTAGGGATACTTTATAGCATATATAGAAGAGATATTAGTAGAAGATATCGCTAAAATCTATATTAAAGAAGTGTTTATAAGATATAGAGCACTAAGTAAAATTATATTAGATAGAGATCTAAGATTTATAGTAGTATTTTAGGAGGTATTCTTAGCGGAGCAAGGAGTTAGAGTAGTAACTTCTACCGTATATTATCCGCAAACAGACGGTTAAATAGAAAAATTAAACTAGACACTAAAACAGTATCTAAGGTACTATATTAATTATGCACAGAATAATTAGGTATTATTATTACTAGTTATACAGTTTGTATATAATATAACACTATAGAAAGGAATAAGTACGTCACTATTTAAGGCGAATTACGGATATAAGCTAAAGACATTGTTATTACTACGTTAAGTAAAGAAGATAAATAGCACAGCTAAATAAAAGATAGAGATATTAATAAATCTTTATAAGAACCTTATAGAAATAGTAAAAATAGTACAGCAAAGAATAAAAAGGTACTATAATACTAAGAGATCTAAGGGACTAGATCTTAAGGAGGGAGATAAAGTATAGCTACTATATAAAATTTTTAAGAGTTAATAACTAAGTAAGAAGTTAGACTATGTTAGACTAGGACCTTTTAAAATTAAGCAAAGGATTTTACCGGTTATATTTAAGTTAAACTTACTAGCTAAAATAAAGATCTACCCTATATAATACATCGCAATACTAGAGCCAGTATATAGAAATATTAAGCCACTAATTTATAAAGTAGACACGTATAGAGGACAGAAGGAAGATAAATAGCAAGTTTTAAAGATTGTTAACTATAAGGATATTAATAATAAAATATAGTATAAGGTAAAGTAGATAGGCTATACTAAGACTACCTAGGAACTACTAAAGAATTTAAAAAATGCTATAGGAAAGGTATAGGAGTATTAGAAGAGATTAGGTTAGGCAGTATTAATAAAAAAGGATCGCTAAAGAATAAGTCACCTAAAGGGGACCTAGGAAGAGCAGTTGCTAAACTACTTAGATCTATTTCCTTCTCTATTAGAGAAGAATCCGTTCTTCTATTACTAAGTTTCTATAGACCCTATTTTATAAGCTTCCACTCCTTAGAATAAACCTTCTTACGTACTTTTTTAAGACGGATTAACTAAGCGGACGCCGCAAGATAAGACTTAAGGGCCCGTTACTAAGTATCGGCTACCTCCTGTTTTACATTATAAGAACGGTATAATTCCGCTAGAGTAACAGATAGTTTATTATCTAGCCGCGTAGCAGTAGATTAAATATAAAACCCTAAGACAAATTAATTAGGGAACTAGATAACTATTAAGAGTAATAGGTTACATATATTTAGTATTAGAGATAGAGCGAATGTTATAGGACAAATAAATATTTGCTTTAGTGCACTCTAAATAAAAGGACAGTTATTGCGAAAATGGGTTTACTAACGTAACACAAACTAACCCCTCTTTTAAATAGCGAGAATACGAAGACGGTATAATCTTACTAAGGGACAGTATTGTAGTAATAGTGCGGATATAACAAGCAGTTAAAGAAGAAAAAATTGCTTTAGATATAATAAGCAATAATATTAACTAAATTAATTAAACGGATATTATACCTCTAGTAAACAACTTAAAGATATTAGGAATCTTTAAGGACAAAGATAAAGAGGAGGGAGATAGTATTACGGACGCTTTAAGTATAATGTTATAACTACTTAGGGAAGAGTTAGAAGAAGCTAGTTAGTTAATTTAGGTATAGTTTAGGATAGAGCCAATAGAGCTATATAACGAGGAATAGTAACTAAGGTTACGTAGGGTAATCTATATAATCTATACAATCTATAGGATCTATAATAGAGTAGATAGAGTATATATACATTATATATAAGAAGGATTTCATAGGAGTATGGTTGTGTATTTAAGGACCCTTAGTCCCTACCTAGATAGTTCCTTCCTTATAGTGATTCTTAGAATACAATTAGAGTTAATCTGTTAGGCAACCACTCCACCAGTTATTATTACTTTGTTAACTTTAACTTGCTTTACCTACACACCTAGCCTAATATCGAGCCCACCGTAGTACCTACTATAAGGTTCCGTTATAAGTGGGGTTCCGTAATATAGAACTTTCGTTATATCTTTTTTAATAAATATACTAGCTATTAAAATTATAAATAGTTATAATTAAATATACATATATATAGGTTTTTTAATAATAATAGACTTACTTTTATTATTATAAATAATAGTTAAGTAATTTCCTTAATTTTATAAGCATTATGGATTCCACTAATTCCACTAACTTAAAGATAGGTAATAAGAGTGGAGTTAAGTGTTCTAGTAGTATATCTAGGACTATTCTTAATTTATCGCAAATATAAAACCCTAATATAAAGGCTTAAGGAGCTAAAGTAAAGTAAAAACAAAAGATATTACATAAAAGAATAAAGACCCTTTTTAAAAAAGTAGATGAGTTACAATCTATAGCTAGGGTAAAAGTATTCTATATTCTAAACGTGTAAAATAAATGGTACTTTTACACGTCTATAGAGTAGCTATTATGGCTATTAACTATAGAATAGCTTATACGTTAATGACCTTTATTTAAAAATATCTTCTAACTAAGTATAGAGTTAAATATATCTAGTGCCTATAAAGCTTACGCCAAAAGACTTTAAAGAGAAGAAGAACTAAATATAAAGAGAACGATCGCCATTTTCTATTAGCCCTTATGGTTTAGATAGCTAATTTAGTATTATAGCTTAAATAAATGTCTTTAAACCGAAGCTTAAATAAATGCTATATTACAAAGATACTACGCTAAAGAGAAGGAAAAGGAGTTGCTAGGACCGATGTAAATAAATAAATAGAGGTAACCGCTAAAGCGCTAGTAGTAGGCGAGCTAATTATAGGGTGTGGCGGAATATAGTAGTATTTAGCAAGTAATGCGCCCTAGTACCGTCATATTTAGTTTACGCGTAGTAACTTCTCTTAAAGTAAGTATAGCCCCTATTAAAGCTAGTGAAACACCTTATATATATTGTATATATTTCTCTTAAAGTAGAGAGTATTTTATAGCTACTTTAGGTAAGAACTCTTTTTATTACCTAGGCTAATAGAAGTAGGTCTTTATATACTAAGACGTCTTTATATAAGACATAGTGGTATATTACGTAGTTTATATCTATAAATTACCCTTAGTACCTCCGCTGCTAAAAAGAGCCGCAATTTCTTTAGTAGTTAGGAACCGTCTATAAGGACTACGTAGTCGTCTCGTTATATACTTATCTTAGGATTTATACTAATATAGCTTTTATCCTTTTAAAATATATTGTTAAATTATATACAAGCTTTACGTCTTACTAGAATCCAATTATACTGCTTTACGTTAACGTATAAGGGCTTAGCCTTAATAGCTTTAAGCTTAGGTAACTATTTATATTACTTAATTAAAAGTGCCTGCTAAGGATAATGAATTGTAGCACCGCTTTCCTGTGGGTTCCTCCGCCTCTATAGCATATTAGGTAAGAAATAACTTCCTTCCTTAATAAGTTCTGGCGATAGATCTAGCTTAATTTATATTATGGTCACTAAGACATTTAAATATCCTATTAATTAACCTTAATCTTTGCTAAGATCGTACTAACCTACGGTAGAAGCTAATGTAACTTTTTGTATATCTAGTCAAAATCCATATATATTAATAATTATGTTTTCTTTAGAACTTAGGCATTATGGGTTCTACTAAGTAGTATATACTAGAGGCTTCTAATAGGCTAGGGGCTAAGGAGCCTCTTATAGTATATAACTCTTACTTAAGATTTTATTACCTTACTCTACTAGAAGCCAATTCCTATATACTATTTACTATTACTAATGTTAGAGGTCCAGCTAATGTTCTAATAAGTGCTATAATAAACCTAAAAGATCTAAGATAGGCTATTCCTCGCGCGTATAAGAGAGTGTAATAGCTATATTATCTATAGTTGGTTGTACTTATTATTAGGGCGAAGTAAGAGCGTCTAGTTCTTATTTATTAATATAAAGATTGGATAAAATAGCTAGACTAAGCGTAGACAAGGGTATAGGTTGCAAATTCCGCCAGGCCTACGCTTCCTATATATACCCTAAGCTGACCCCTCCTTTTATAGCATAGTAAATAGTATAGAGCGGCGTAAAAAAACAGATAGATAGCCTATAAATTTGTAATAAATCTTTACTACTAGGTTTTGCTTCCTGTGCTATACTTAATAATTAACTAGCTACCTAATATAGAGCTTTAGTATTTAGCACTAGTGTCTTAACGGGGAGATAGTTAGCCCACCGCTCCCAATTCCACGATCTTTACCTTTAAATATCTGTATAAAAGAGCTCCTTAAGCCTATTACCATTCTCCATAAATTTTCATTCCCCTAATTCCTTCTTGTTATTCTTTTTAATGCTTTTTACTAGCCTTATAGATAAGGCTTAGGTGGATATAGTTATTACTAGTGTCTTACTAGATGTCTTTTACCAAGACTAGTTATTAATTACGCCGTTATTAAAACCCCCACCTTACTAGAAGATGCCTATAATTAAGTCTAAAATTAGTCTTCTAAAATAAGTAAAGGGGTCCTTTTCGGCTCTTCCCTAGCTTTCCCTAATTATATTTTATAAGGCGAACCCAAAAATAGGACCACTAAATTATATATTAGAAAACCATATTTCTACCTCAATTTTATTATAGCAACCCTTTTATTAAACCTAACTACTCCCTATAAAGCTATTACAATTCTCTTAAATCTTAAAATAGGCTATAAACTTATGCTTGGCAAAACACGTCACTATAGCTATTATCTAGTAGAAGTTAAATGGCCGTTTCTAATTACTAGAGCCCTTAGGGCAATAAAAGACTATCTACTTAACTCCCTAAATCTTAGCGCTGGAGCTATAGTACTTAACGTAGGATATAGAATAGGACACGTTGTAATATATATAGCAAAGAAAGGGTTACGCGTTTTTAGAATTAACGTTATTAACTATTACCTTACTAAGATAAATAGAAATATTAAGGCGGAAAATTTAAATAGTAAGTATCTGCCTAATAGATGGACCACTATTATCTAGACAGCCTCTAGAATAATTTAATTAATAGAGTTTATACTATAAAGACTCTTATATATATAACAAATCCAGGATAAGTCTTATATAAGTTTTACCAAGTTCTTAAACTAAAGGGGTCCGTTATATTGCATAAATACGATTTTAAATTTAGTAAAGCGCCTAAATACCTTAAAGATTCTATAAATAAAATTAATACTTTTGCATTTATACCAGTAAATAGAAAATTCAAAAAAGGAGTCCTACTATAAATGCTAGAGGATATAGGTTTTTAAAATGTTAAGGTATAAGACCTATCCAATAATATTAAGCCGATATTCCATTTATTCTTCGCTATTACCTACCTTCCTTTTCTAATTATTTGGCTTTTTAGCCTTAAGAAATAGTTTATTAATACTGTTTTAGGTATAGAGGGCTATAGGGGAAGAAACTATTGGAGGTATATTATTATAACCTGCATAAAGCTAGGAATTCCTAAAGTTAATATACCATTAATTAATCTAGGCCCTTTAAAGCCTTAAGCGGTGTATAAAAATCTAGGCATTTAACGTTTATTTAAGTTCTTAATAGTTATCTTTTAAAGTACACTTTAGATTAGTAAAGGGCGATTTTATTAATTACAATCTGGATGGAGTTCTTGCTATACACAAGGTATCTATTAGAGTTAGTCCCGCAAGATATTAGCTAGGCTTCCTATACCGTAAGCGCCTCCGTTAATATACTTGTAAAAGTAGCTAAATAAACGTCTGCGTTAAGCTGCTTAGTTATCCTCGTCTAATAATTCCTTAAAAGCTTCCGCCGTAGTTATACTTTAGCCTCTATCCTAAGCCGCGAGGCAAATATTTATAAATATTTTATTAGCCTAGTTGCCTAATTACTTTATAGCTTTTTATACGTGCCCTAAGTAATATTTACACAAGTCTAGTAATTAGCCAATAGTAGTAGAAAGTTAGAAAGATTAGCTATAAAGTAAATCCGCTAGAGCCGCTCGCCGCTTTAGAGCTAGACTAGGTAGTAATAAATCTCACCATAGCTTAGGCGGGCAAAAAGTAACTAGTTATGCCTGCCCTAGCATTTTATATAGCGTCTAGCTAAGGAGTTTATAAGATAGAATAATGCATATTCTATTTAACCTACTTGCCTAAACTTAAGGCGGCGTAGCTATTATATAGGTATTATCTAGATACTAAATAAAGATTAGATAGTGCTAGTCTTTCTATAAACTAATTAGGGCAGTGTAATTTTATAAGGACGTTATTAGGGGAGGACTAGGGACTAGATTGGGTGGTGTAAGCCTTTAGTAGATATGAGTTAATAAGAGAATAAGGGGGCTAGATAGGATCGTCACTATATTTAGTAGGATAAATTGGGCCCTATATAGACCTAGAAATTTTAGGATTGTTTTACTATAGATTAAGCAAACTCGTCTTAGATAAGGGAGGATTTTATAGATTTCTCCTTTATTAACACTACTTGCCTTATTTAAATCGCAGCTAATATAGATTATGCTTAGAGTCTTCCTGGACCTATTATCGAGCCTAAAGGGTGCTACTATTAGATATATCTCTGCACTCTATAGGATAACCAGTCTAGAACTAAGTTATAGCTAAAGAACTTTTATCTATAAACTAAACCTAAATTAAAAATAGTTAAATAAAAGCTTAACGAGAAAGATAAAGTTGTTAAATAAATAAAAGCTACTATAAAGAGATTAGAGCAAGGAATGGAGTAAATCGCCAAAGCATAATAGTATTAAAAAAGAGGGTGGCTAATGCCAGAATTAAGTAAAAGCAGATGGTTAAACTCTCTTCTTTTTAACCAGTGTATAAACTAACCTTATATTAGAATGTATCTATATAGGCAGAAGAGAGAGATACTAGAATACGCTTACTTAATAGTATAATTGCCCCAAGTTTAAGAAGTCTTCTCCTTTGCTAATATGCTAAGTTTGGTTGTAGATTGGAATACGGTACGTTTATAGACGCTAAGATTATATTTAACTAAATGGATTTAGAGAGATTATGTCGGAACACATGACCTAAGGCTAATATCACGTAATGTCGTAATCGTAGTCTTGTTAGGTTGTATAATGATCGTCTTCTAATCGTACATGAAGAGGTGCAATTTAAGGGGTTTCCTGAGCTCGCTTAGCTCACGTGATTGCGACCATAAATTCCTATTCGAACTTGTTCAGACACTGGCGGTACTTAAAAAATGAAACTACTAGTATAAAAAGATAGTAAAAAGAGACACTATTAAACGTCGTACGTTCCTAACGTTTTACCTATTCCCTATTGTTTACCACCAAGATTGAGACTGCAAGGAAGCTTGGTTTTGCGTTTCTGAGGGCCACCAAGATTGATTTCGAGCTTTGACTTAAGCTAGGGAAAGGGCTTGACGAGCTTGCTCTTGCTGTTGAATCTCTTCTTGACGTTGAGCTTCGATTTGAGCCTGATAAGCTTGTTCTTGTCGTCGAACTTCTTCTAGACGTTGAGCTTCGAGCTGAGCTTGGCGAGCTTAGCGAGCTTGCTCTTGTGCTTCCTTTTGCCATTTACCTTCTATCCACTCTGTGAGTACGCTTATAAGAGAGTGACGTCGATCGGTTGGTCGAATTTAAAATCCTTGGCTTTTAAGGTACGCAATTAGCTCTTGTAAGGTCTTTCTAGTAACAAGAGCAAAATCGGCTATTATAAAGCCTTGAGTTCGTAGAAATTGTGGAATTTGTACCGAATTGGAAAGTTGTGTGGCGTCCCTTATAATTTGAATGGTTCTTTCGTTAGAAACGAAGGTAGGCATAATGGCAGGTAAATAGGGCCGTTGGTTGGCAATAGAGGGTAGGCGAGCAGGTAAGGCCGTCGGTTGAGGTATGGTAGGCTGGCAGGGCCGTCGATTGAGGTATAAGGTAGGGCAGGCTAGCAGGGCCGTCGATTGAGGTATAAGGTAGGGCAGGCTAGCAGGGCCGTCGATTGAGGTATGGTAGGCTGGCAGGGCCGTCGTTTGAGGTATAAGGTAGGGCAGGCTAGCAGGGCCGTCGATTGAGGTATAAGGTAGGGCAGGCTAGCAGGGCCGTCGATTGAGGTATAGTAGGCTGGCAGGGCCGTCGATTGGTAGAAGCCTAGCTGGTAGTGTTCCTGACACCAGAATCGATCAGTTCGCTGCCGTACGCTCTAAAGATCGACAGGAAGGTAGCAATAGTAAAAAGAGAGCTGCCGAACGCTCTAAAAGCTGCCGAACGCTTTTTGTCTTTCCACTACTCTTTACGATAAAGTAAGTAGCTAACTGCCGAACGTTATACAACTTGCTCAATCCACAAGACTGCCGAACGTCTTCTTAAATTGTAATCGCAGAATGCCCTAGGTCAAGTGCTTAATCTATGCGCATTCATTAATTAATGTCGGAACACATGACCTAAGGCTAATATCACGTAATGTCGTAATCGTAGTCTTGTTAGGTTGTATGATCATCGTATTCTAATCGTACATAAAGAGGTGCAATTTAAGGGGTTTCCTGAGCTCGCTTAGCTCACGTGATTGCGACTATAAATTCCTGTTCGAACTCGTTCAGACAAGTATATTATAGTATTATTAAAGTATCTTACTATAGGGTTCCTAATCTAGTCTTAGACTATAGTCTTAAATTTATCCTATAGTAAAGGACCCTTATCCTTAGTACCTAACTAGCAATAAACTAGTTAGGTAATTATCTTCTCTTTTATAAGACCTTTAATGGCCTAGCGCGTGCGTCACTTATAGTTATAGTTAGCGTTATTAACCTTAAATCGGTTCTTAACTACGACAATCTACTAGTTAAAATGCTATTAAGTAGTACCGCTAATATTAGGTAGTAACTTCTTAACTAAGGCGTTAAGATTTATTCGGCGTATACGTTCGCTATATAACTTATACTCTTTACTAAAGAGGTAACGGGAAGGCTTTATTAAATTAATAATACTCTATAAGTTAGCTATTTTCTTAGCTAGCTTATCTAGCTCCTTTATATTAGTGGTATTAGGTAAAACGCTAGTAATCTTACTAAGCTCCTATTAAGCCTAGGTATATAAGTTAAACTAGTTTTTAGTATTTATAAATATTTAATCGTTTTAAGATTTAGAAAATGGCTTAGATACTATTAGTATACTTCTAGCGGTTTCGTCTATACTAGGTCCTAAGGCATTCTATAGTTATATCGCTAGCGTATTACTATTAGGTATAGGCGTCGGTTTTCTTTTTAGATGTATTATAGAAAAATTAAACCAGCTATCCTCCTAAAGGGATTAGAAAGTATTTAAATATAAAATAAGGATATAGATAGGGAGTCCAATAATAGAACAATAGGTATATTATATAAACAGAGACAAATCCTTAAGGGAAAAGGAGGAGTCTATGTGCAAGGTAGGAAGGGTTTTCCCTAGGTATATACTCTGCACGTGCCTTATAGGCGAGTTACCCCTAGGTTACCCTAGGGTCGTCTATACCTTACGGCTATATAACTATCTACTTAGGTTTTATCTAATATAGTTAGTTTATTTTTAAGCTAGCTTAGAAATTATTAGAGCTTTTATTATTTACTAATAAATATTAAAGGGTCTAATAGTTATTTAGATTATTACAATATAGTAGTTAATTTGGGTTAAATAACTACTATAGGTTTAGGACTTACGTTCCGCGTATTTATTTCTAGAGATAGTGTTTAGTTTTAAAGTTCTAGTGTAGGCGTTTTAAGGGTATAGACTTCTTCTTAAAGGTCCTTAATTAATTACTAGTATTATATTTCTTATTCGGCTTATTATTAATTTAAAATAGCCTAGTTTTATATAAAGGCGTCTATAAAAGACTTTTATATCCCTACTAATTATTTTTAGAGCGTAGATATAATACTTACGGCCGTTATAGAAGCTTTAGGTTTGTTTTATATATTAACGGTAATATAGGTAGTTAATGTAATATAGTATTATAGAGGAAGTATAAGCGACGATAATATATAGTAAGGTAGATATTATTAAGCTATATATATAAACTATATAAGGATATTAAGATATTATATAATAATAATTCATTGCTTAACGTCCGATTTAGATCCCTATTAGGCCTATATAGACTACTCCTTATATATATATAGGGAGAAAACTCTATTTAAGAAAACCCTATAATCCATCTCCCCGCCTTTTAAGACTCGCCTATAAGGCGCCTATAAGTCACCTATAGTACTCCTACTACCTTACTTTTTAACCTCCTTAGGAACTACTGCTGCTATAATAAGCCTATAGACGCGCTAGTATTATAAACTTTACTTTACTACTATAGAGTTATTAAGGGGCGCTTATTGCTCGCCCCCTATAAGAGGCTAGCCTGACTAAAACGTATAATTATCTAATTAACAGTGTCACTGGTAAGTAGAAGGTAAGTTAAAGGTACGTCGAAGGTAAGTAAAAGGTAGAATGAGTTTTTATATATTAAAGGACAAATGCTTCTAACTACTTCTATTTAAAAACTAATTACTAGTTCTTCTCTAGAGGGGAACCAGCTTCCTATATATTCCTTCTAAGATATTAATAAAACCTTTCGCCCCTAACTTATTTAACTGTGTCTTTTAGAATATAGATAAGATATAGATAAAACCTCCTACTATTTTATCAGATATGTACCTCCTAGGGAATTCCGTTATAATTACCTCCCTTCCTAAAATCTTAGTCCTCTAAGACTTCGCCTTTACTAAGCTTTTATAGAGTTCCGGCTAAAACCACTAGGGAAACCCTTAGTAAAAAGGTACTTTATAATGCGGCTTATCGCTAGCTCTTTACTAGTGTAGAACTTTACTTTATCTTTTATTCCTCTACTCTTCTCCTACCCTAGCTCCTTATAATGCTTTTATAATAGGATTTTAATAATAGTAATAAAAATTTAGTAGGATTTACCTCTCTAATTTTAGGAATTTATTATAAATAGATCTAGAGGTTATCTGGTGCAACACGTTAACTAACCACTATCCCTATTTACCTAAATAGGCTTTAATAATAACGTCTTTTATTTTAATTTCTTTCTATTTATAAGTTATTATCTCTCCCTTGTCCTTTTATTAATAACACTATTCGTTTTATTCTTAAATAGGCTGTTTTTATTATATCTTACCTTTTAGCTTCTATATCTCCAGCCGTACTTCTATTACTACCTTATTATCTTTTTTTAACACGTTTATAAGCAATAGGATCCCCACCTTATCTCTTATAACAATGCTAACTTCTTAAAATATTCTCTTATAATAGCTCGTGGTCCTTCTACGCGTCCCTAGACCGGCGGTAGTGTTATTCCTCTCCTAGTAACGCCCTAGACAGTATCTGTTACTCCTATAGTAGTTTCCCTAAAATGCTATTATTGCTGCATTTATGCTCCTATATAGGATCCTTTCTATATCTATAAAATGCTTTACTTTAGTAAAAATAAATCTAAGTACTCCTATTACCGTAGTAGGAGAAAGACCTATATCCTGGTATTTCCCATTCTATCCTATTCTAAATTTCGCTAATTATACTAAATCCCCGCTATTTATACGTATAAGACTTATAGGCTCTAACGCGCTATTTAAGATTTCCGCTAATATCCTAATAGTAATAGGCGGGGATAGAAGGTGTCTTCCATTACTTATAAACTCTTTAATTTAATAAGGGTTTCTACTACTGTGGAGATATAACAATTTTAAATATATAGTGTCTAGGAGTGTATATATAAACAGCTCGTCCTTATTAATAATAATATTTATACTCTTATGCGGGCTACTCTGGCTAGGTAAGTTTCTCTAGTAACTTACTTAGGAACTATACTAACTCCTTTAGCTAACGTCTCTTTAATCCTTACTTAGACGCCAATTTGGAACCTAGGGATACTAAAAATAGTAATAAACGTTAAAATAAACGTTCTTCTCACTAGTCTCCCGCCTATACTAGTTCTTTTAATACCCGTTATTCTAAGAAGAATATTAGTAGAAGTGCTAATACTTCTAGGGATAGAGAAGCTAATAATACCGTTAATAATAACATTAAAATAGAAGAGGAGACTCCTATTACTGCTGTTAGTATTTAAGTTATTACCTAGCTCTTTCCTTCTTCTTATAAAATAGCTTTATATAGTGCTTCTTAGGTGCCTCTAGGATGCCCTATTATTAGGAATTAACTTTATACTTTAGGGATGCCTTTATTCTAAGCTTTAGTAACAATCTATATAAACATAGTGCACTACTATAATCCCCATATATAATAAATGGGTAATATTCCTATAGGTGCCTTATAATTTCTTAAATTTTCTAATTCTTTATAGGCTGTCCTTTTACTCCTCTTTATACCATTAACTCTACTATATATCTCTAGTGCTAGGCCAGATACTTTTCTTTTATCCCTAAGGGATCTTTCTAAATCCCTAAGGCCACTTCTTATAGTACTACTACTCCTTCTTAAATAGCGTCTCCTTTAAATAGTATCCCTAGTAGTTCTCCTATAAATCCCTATAGGCTTCCTCTTATAGGATTCTAAGATCCCTATTATAATAGTAAAACATTTCCGTTCTTAATGCCTATACTTAATCTTATAGTTTTAATTTATAGGGTCTTCCCTATTACTTTACCTGTAGTATATCCGGAACTATTTCTAAATCTTTACCTTTAGGTTTTAGGAAGGTTTTAATTACGGTGTTATATCCCGGCTAAAGGTACTCCTTAAGTTCCCAACTATTATACGCCTAGGAGTATCCTTCCTAATAAACTAAAAATTCGCGCTTTTTTTAGCGCTATCTTTAGTCTAGAATATTTTCTACATTCTATTCTAGTTCCCTATTAATTTTACTAGGTAGGGGTGGTTCCGTACTATCTCTTCTCTAATATAGCTTTAGTAAGGAAACATAAAATATAAAATATATTAGATAAGATTTTAGTAATTCTAATTTATAGGCTTAGTTTCCTTTAGTTTTCTTAACTATTTTAAAGGGTCTAAGCTACTAGTAATCTAGCTTCTTCTTAATGCGTTTTATTCAGATATTTTTTATAAATAGTAAGACTTTATCTCCTATCTTAAATTCTTTCGGCATATATTTTTTATTATAGTACTTTTTTTATACGGCCTGGGCGTCTAGCAAGGCTTTTTAAGTTCCTCTCTACGAATTCTTATTTGCTTAATTCTTTCGGACGCCGCTAGTGCCTCTCTTTTAGGAATAATGTCCTTAACGTTTTAGGGGTTATTTACTTTTACCCCAAACAATGCTTTATAAGGGGCCATTTTTATACTGCTATAGATGCTTATATTATACACGTGCTGCGCTAAAGCTAATTATAATGTCTAATTATCCTGTTAATAATTAATATAGCAGCAGAGGTAGTGTTCTAATAACGTATTTAGACGCTCTACTAGCCCGTTTATTTACAGGTAAAAGGTAGTACTTATCCTTTGCTATATTTTTAATAAAAGATAGAATAAAGACTAAAATGCACTGTTAAATACGGTACCTCTATTAGATACAATTCCCCTTAGCGTACTAAATAAGAGCTACTATTTTAAAAACAGGTCTGCTAGTTCTACTACTATAATCGTTATTATAACAGTAAAGTATTCTAAAAACTTTATATACCTATTAACGATTACTAGGATAGCGTTAGCAACCTCTCTAGTTCTTATCTTAGTAGGGGGTAAGCCTATAATAAAATCTATTGTTAATTCTAATATAGGTCCCTATAGAATAGGAAGCATTAATAACTCGCTATATAGGCAATACCTAGATATCTATATCCTTTAGCACGTATTATACCTTAATATATAGTCCTTAACCTCTTTAGATATTCTATCCTAAAAGTATTTCCTTTAAACGGCCTTAAGGGTTTTATTAGCACCGTAGTGACCCCTAAAAGGGTTATCGTAAAAGACCTTTAGAACATATATAGCACCCTTAAAGCGCAATAAACCCTTTTAGTCTTACTATTATAGCTTCTTAGTAACTCCAGCTAAGTTGGTCTCCACTATATCTTTCCACCTCTTCTTAGAGGCGAAGGCGTCCCTTTATTAAGCTTAAAGAAGAAGATCTAGAAAGGTTTCGTATAGATCGCTTACTTTTATTTCGCCTGCCACTATTATAGACTTAAGGCGTAGCACAAGATGTTTTAAACTATTAGTATTAGTAGATTCTCCTACCGTTATACAGTATGCTACGCTATAGATAGGCATCTCGCCTATCCCTCTTAGATCTAAAAACTCGCAGCTAATACGCCGTTAAGTTAAAGGTGCCGTAATGCCTCTAGCACATCCCGTAGAATTCTCGCTAATTCTAGGGTACGCTAACTTTATAACGTTTGCTTAGACTATAACCTAATCTATAACTATATCCTACGGCTCTATAATCGTATTACTTTATAGCTGCATTGCCAAGACCTCTACCCTACTGTAAAATTCTATAGTTTTAGGGAAAGAGTCTTCTTTCTTCCTAAGCAAATTTTACAATATAGGGATTATTTCCCCTATACTGTCCTAGATCCTCCCTATCTCGTAATCTAGACGTCTTAATAACCCATTAATAGGATTTGTCTTCCTTAGGTAGTACATAATTTTAAAGTTATACTATAATAGTGCCTCTACCTATCTCGCTTATTGACCGCTTAACACCTTTATAGTTATAAAGTATTCTAGGTTATTATAGTCTGTAAGGACTTTAATAAAATAATTACTTCCCATACAATAATATCGCTAGTGCTTTATTACTATAATTATCGCGAGTAGCTCCTAGTTATATATTATATAACGCTGCTCTATAGGGGTTGTTTTCCTTAACTAAAACGCTATAGAATGCCATTCTCCGTCTTTTAATTAAGATATAATTACCCCTAGGGTAAAGCCGGATATATCTGTTTTAAGGTATATATATAGCTCCTAGCAGAAGTATATTAAGATAGGCGCTAACGTAAATAAATTCTTTAACCAGTCTATTACCTACTTAGTAGCTTTCCTAAATATAAAGGGTCCTAACTTCTTGCCATTCTTAGATCCTTTTAGTAGATTAGTAATTAGGAGTATTACTTATAAATAGTAAACAATAAACCTTTAGTAGAAGTTCGCTGTGCCTAAGAAAACCTATACTTCTCTAAACGTTATAGGGTATAGCTATTCCCTAATAGCGTCTACCCGGCTTTTCTCTATTAATATACTATTAACGCTAATAATAAAGCCTAGAAAATTAATGCTAGTAATATAGAAAGAGCATTTTTTAGGTTTATATAGAGCTTATATTCCTATAGTCTTTCTAGTACTATTTATATATAGTGCGTATATACTTCGTAGTTATTAAAGTAGACTATAATATTATTAAGGTAAACTATATATATCGTATCTAATAGGCCTAATAATGCCTTATTAATATAGGCCTAAAATATTGCCGGTGCGTTAGTGAGCCTAAATAGCATTACTAGGTATTTAAAGTAGCCGTACTATATTTAAAACGCCGTTTTCTACTTATCGCCGGCTTTAATCCGGATTTAATAGTATATATCTTTTAAATCTAGTTTCGTAAATATCTTTACGCCCAATAGCCTATTAATAAGCTCCCCTATTAAAAGTAGCGGGTAGTAATTCTTTATAGTAATCCTATTAAGCGCCTAATAGTTAATATAAAGGCGAAGGGTCCTGTCCTTCTTTAGTATAAATATAATTAGTACTCCTACTAGGCTTATAGAGGGCCGAATCTATCCTTTCTAAAGATTGTCTACTATATACTAACGTAATATAGCTAGCTCGTTTTCTAATAAGTTATACAGTGGTCTAAAAGGAGGTTGCTTATCCCCTATATCTATTTTATACTTAACTAATATAGGGTTAGATAAGGTTTGTGCAGCCTCTTTATTAAAAACCTCTTCTAGGTCTATATATTCCTGCGGAATCTCTAGTTCCTTAACTGCGTATAGCCAGATATCTGAAAATAAATACCCTATGTCTTTATTTTTAGGGTTAAGAGTAGTATATATAGTATATACCCACCCTTCTTCTTATATATAGCTTAGGAAAGTCTCTTAATCCTTAACTATAATGCGCGATTAAGACTTCTGGTGTCAATATAAAGCTAAAGGCTAATTAATATCTAGGTTGACTTAGTAAAGCTATAGGTATTCTAAAATAAGGTTATACCCCTTAATTTTTGCGGCGTAGAAGTGTATCTTCTATATATCCTATAGACCGTTACGGTCTTAGCTAGTAACGGGAAACGTTTATTTCCTATAGCACGGAATCTAGTAGCCTCTAATACTTTAAATAGTGCGCACCTACGAGCCGCTAAGGTCCAAATCTAATTCTTTTACTAGTAATTAAGAAATAAACCCTATACTTACGCCGCTATCTATAAGGCAGTCTTATATTACCTATTTATTATTAACTTAAATGGAGACAGGAATAACCATATAGTAGTTTACTCCCTCCTTCTTTTATTAGCCTAGTGTAAGGAAGTAAAGATCTACTAGGCTGTCTCTTTTCCTAATTAGGCCGACTCTTACTTTTTTTACCAGTAGAAGCGGCTTATATAGCCCTTTTTACCGCAGTTATAATAGGTACGTGTTTCCCGGTTCCCCTCCTATAGATTAGGTCTTTACCTATTATTATTTTAGGGTTAACTAGCGTTACTTTAGGGCTATAAGGCCTACTTGCGTTATCCTTCCGCAGAGCGGTTAGGTCGGAATCTGCCCCTATTATTAAAGCTAGGTCTAGTCCTACGCTCTTTATTATTAGCATCTCGTTCCTTTTACTTACCTAAATAGTCTCTTTTAGTATTCTTAATCCAAGTAGCTTTAGAGATAAGCTTTTTTTAAAAGGTAGGAATTTCGCCCTTCTTTTATATAACCTATTAAATCTTAGGTCGTAGCTTAGTAAGTAGCTAGTAAAGTTATATAGCGTTATCCTATAGATCTAAGTAGGGTATATTATCTTCTAGTTCTTCTAAGTAGTTTATAAACTAGACTACAGTTTAACTATCCCGTTATTTGGCGTCGTAGTATCACTAGTTATAGTCTATCCCTTAATTAATAGGGTCTTAGACCTAATTAACTAACCAGGTCCTAAGTTCGCTAAATTTAAGGGGTATAGTAAGTTTCTTCTTATAGCGTGTCTATAAACTCTTAACGGTGCTACGTAGAAAGGTAGAAGTAATTAATGTTTAATTATACTTATTAAAGTAATATTTCGGATCTAGCTAAAACTTAGTTTCGCATTAACAGATAAAATAATTATAGTTCTAGAGACTATCACCATTATACTTATTAGGCTCCTTTATACGGAATTTAAGTTTTTCTAACGTTATAGCGTAGTATAGCGTTACCCCTTTAAGTCCGCTTCGTATCTAGGGTGTCTATACTTCTCCTAATTGTTCTTATAATTATTTTTAGTAGTCCTAATATACTTATCTTAATTATATCTCTAACTCTTTTATTTTTTATAGGGTCTTGCGTAGCAACCTCTTTAATAATTCCCCCGCGGTAATTATTTCTAAAGGTCTTATAAAGTTAAACGGACTAGCCGTAGCTTCCTAGTTTACTCTTTTATAAGTAGAGGGAATGTGCTCCTCTAAGGAGACTCTCTAAGCCTCCTATAGTAAGGGCGTTGCTTTATAGGGTATAGGAGTATAGTCTATTATTGTTAATTAATAGCCGTACGTTTCTAACGGATTGTAAGCAATTAAAATTATAAGAGGCCAGCCTAATTGGAACGTATAATTATCTAATTAACAGTATTACTAGTAAGTAGAAGGTAAGTCAAAGGTACGTTAAAGATAAGTAGAAGGTAGAATGAGTTTTTACGTATTAAAGGATAAATGCTTCTAACCACTTCTATTTAGAGACTAATTGCTAGTTCTTCTCTAGAGGGGAATTAGCTTCCTATATATTCCTTCTAAGACGCTAGTAAAACCTTTTACCCCTAACCTGTCTAACTGTGTCTTCTGGAACATAGATGGGACATAGATAAAACCTCCTACCGTCTTATTAGATATGTACCTCCCGGGGGATTCCGTTACACCCCCCCGCCCTTTATTACTATTTCCTTTACAACCTAGAACTAGTTTAGTATATTTTAGCTAATAAGCTACTAGGTAACCGCCTTAAGGCCTTTTTATATTAAGAGTAGTATCTTATAGTTCTCTATACTAGCTACTAAGAGTATTACTTCTTAGTTAGTGCGTAAGAGGCATAATAGTATTATATATTTTAGTGTCTGTCTTAGCCAGCTATATTTATATCTTAGGCTACCTACTAGGACACCTACCTAGTAGAGCTAGTCTTTTAGTCCTATTATTCCTATTTTTAAAAGTATTACTATTATATTTTCTGCCTTTGTTAGGCCTTCTTAGAGCCCTAAAGTATTTACCCCCTATAGCGTTAACTATGCTATAGCTTAGGTTTCTCTTACCTTAGTTAGCCTCTATACCTTTAACTCCTATACACCTCTCCAGCGTTAGTTTAGCCAGTATTATATTACTATAAATAGTTTCCTAGCATTCTTTTATACTCTGCTTTAGCTCCTTTCTCTCTCTTACTATTATCCTTACTAGCCTCTTACGCGTTTCCCTTCCTCCTCTATATAGGCCTGGGCCCTAAAGCAGCACTATTTTTCTTCTACTTTCTTTACCTATTTCTCTAATATATCTTCCCTACTTTAGGGTTATTAGTTTATTCTCCTGCAAGGCGCCCTAGGGTCCCTCTATAGTTTATTTAAGCGTGTCTTAATATACTTTATAACATTAGAGTTATATTCCTTTTATACCCTTTATATTATAGCGGCTTTAATATATAGTTATAGGGGGGGAATATTAGCTTCCTTCTCGAGTAGTGCTGTAGCTGTTCGCTTATATCCGCCTATTATACTCTAAAGGTAAGCTGTTTAGACCTTTTGGAGTAATTTAAGGAGCGATTTAGGAGGGCCTTTTTTAGATTCTCTAATGGCCCAAATACTGGACCTATATATTATAGTTGGCCGGATAACTGCTGTATATAGTAGGCGTAACCTCTAGAAGCATGGACCCTATATAAAATTAATAATCTTAGATAATGCGCTATACTATACTTAACCCTTATAGGCCGCTTACGCCGCATATACGCTTTATTAGAGCTTACTATCTACCTATACTCCTAATACTCTTAGGCCCTAAACTAGTTAACCCCTAAAGCCTTAGATGTAAATTATATGCTAAAAATCTATAGATTAGTTACGTTTTCTTATAAAATAGATTAGCTAGTATTTCTCTAGTAAGAATTAGACTTTATATCGCCTTACCTATTCTATATAGGTGTTATAAGCTTTCTCTAGTGTTCTGTAATTCTCTATAGCTATTAGCCTATATATAATTAGGTTTATATTATTAATAAAGCCTATCCCCTAGGTCGCCCCTTCCTTAAAGGAGTTAAGTAGGTTGCTTATAAAGAAAAGGAAGAGTATAGGCGAGAGGGGTAATCCTTATAGTATTCCTGTTGCAACTGTAATAGGGGGGCTTTAGTATCCGCTAAAGATTAGTAATGTTTCTTTTTAACCTATAAACCCTTAAATAAATTATATAATTTATTCTAGGAAGCCTTTTGCCCTAAGGATATATAGGAGACGCTTGTAGGGTACGTTATTATAGGCGCTACTAATATCTAGGCTAAGCATTAATACTATAAAGTCCCTTCACATCGCCTATATAGATTTAATAGTAGCAGCGAGTAGCGTAAGTGCTAATAGTATTAAGCGGTTCTTTCTTGCCCCTATTTGGCTTTATAGTAGTAGGGTATATTCCTTAACCATATCTGCTATATAGTCCGCTATTACCCTTTTTAAGATTTTGCTAAGGGTATTCTTTAAGGTAATAGGGCGGTAGCTTCCTAGGAATAAGTAGTCTGCTTTGCCTTTTTTATGTAGGATAAATGTTATTATAGCTCTTCTAAGTCTTGGGTAGTAGCCTATTATAAAGTATACTCTAACTATATCCGCAAGCTAAGGTGCTATTAGTAGTCCGTAGGTCTTTAGGGCTTTATTTAGGATCCTATCTGGTCCTAGTACTATATTATTTAAAGGGCGGCTAATAGTTCTAGCCATTTCTTTAGTTGTTATATCGCTGTTAACCCTTAAGTAAGTTACTAGTGCTTTACCTATAATATTACTAAGGTCTGCTAAGACTAGTTAAGGGGAAAATCTTTCTATAAGGATCTTTGCCTTCTTATTATTATTACTTATAGCTAGTAATTTACCTAGTCTTTATAGGGGCGGAAGGTATAGGTCTTCTACTAGACGTCCCGCCTTTTTTTTTTTATTACCTATTTTACTATCCTTTAAAGACCTTTATTATGGGGGAGGCTTAGGTTAGTAGTATGCTTATTTATCCCTTAGCACGTTAGGGTCCGTAGACGAAGTGGCCCATGCGCGAACACCAAAATCAAACGTATGTGTATGGTCACAGAGCCTTGATCTAATTGATTCTATTGGTTAGTTCTTATCGATAACCTACGGACCCGAATTGACGTGCTAAGGGATAAACCGTCTCCAGCTATTCCTTACTTCTTTTTTTAGGGTATTCTTTAGCTAGTTTCTTATATCTTTATATTATCTCTTATCTTTAGGATTATAGTTACTTATATATTTTCTTCTTACTTATTATTAGCTGGTAATAAGAACCGCGTATTATGCGGACTATGCGTATTGCATATAGGGGCCTAGTTTTAAGACCGGGCAGTGCTCTTCTAGCCCGTTTTTAATTGCTGCCTAGATCCTTTCTAGTCTTTAGTTAATTTCCTTAGGGGTAGCTAATAAGCCTCGCTCGTTTAATATTAGGTGGATTTCTTCTAGGTCTTAAAGTTATTGTTTAACTATATTAAGGAAGCTATCTATCTTAAGCTTTCTTATTACGTATCTTTTGCTATTTAGTTGCGCCTTAATATCTAGATCTAGCTGTATCTAGATAGGGATATAGTCTAAAGCGAGTACCTATTCTTCTTTAGAGTTGCACCTTTCGGGTCTTTGGTATAGGCCTTCGTCTATAAATATAAGGTTAATTATACTTCTGGCGCTGCCTTATTGCCATATAATTGCTTCTGGGGGGGTAGTAAGATATTATATAAGGAAAGAAGGTAGGAAAATAGAAAGAAAGGGTATATATTATAAACTTAGTTACTTAGTTAATATATACACAGAGCAGAATAGGATTTAAGTAGTAGTCCTAGCAGAACTTAGTAGGATTTAGTAAAACTTAGTAAAACTTAGTAGAATATAGTAGAATATAGTAGGTTACCGTTAGATTACCGTCTTATAGTTAGTCTTTAGTTACTAAGTTAGTAAAAACGGGTAGATATATATAAGGTATTATAGGGGTG
>Ga0307515_10007143_pt1 | contig 22171 bp, 25 predicted proteins | sample 17_EM_MG_FD_194513 | JGI IMG/M metagenome (GOLD analysis project Ga0307515, IMG submission 194513) | Populus trichocarpa ectomycorrhiza microbial communities from riparian zone in the Pacific Northwest, United States - 17_EM | ecosystem: Host-associated > Plants > Roots > Unclassified | place...
AATCGCACTCACAAGTATCGTAGACCGATATGGGGAGGGTATGGGGTCGGGGGGACTTGACAGGGGGTGACCGACGTGGAAGGGTTCAAGTTTGGGGTTGCGGGGTTGCGCCGATCTCGATCTATTGTTGACTTGTTGTGATTCGGACTTAGATAAAAACTTAAACAGACCATGTCTGGCCATCAGCAACAGCGCCCCCAGAAACAAGCTCAGAAAATGAAAATGGCAACGTTCACTGTCGACGAGCACGACTAGTCAGAGGAAACTCGGTCACTTCGTTCCATTCGGGACGCAGTGGCCCTCAAGAGGATTGGTGGTCTATCGAAAAGGTCGAGCAGTTCTACAAGGAGTGCTGTTGGGGACGGGAAGAGCCAATTGACCCACAAGTCGTCACTGCTATAAGGGTAGGTCGCACGTCTTCGATCTAAAGGCTGCCGGAGGCTCACCACAGCGCTTGACCTCTCTAGCATTCCCTTCGATCTCGGTGCAGCGACTGCCCTCTCCGACCTTCTCACAATCGAATGGGGCCTCCGAAGACTTACCGTCAAAGATTGTGACTTTATGGATACAGTATGTCTTCTCTTGGTGCTCCGTCCCCGAACTTATGGAAGATGTGTACAGACACTCAAGCGCATTCTCCACACCCTTTTGATCCCAAATTGTCTCTTACATCTGTCATTGGCAAACAATAAGCAACTCAAGGCGACTGGGTGGCGTCTTGTAGGCGTCTATCTCTCCAAAGCAGTGACATTGCGATTCTTAGATATTGCACAAAACAACCTCGATAAACGTGCAATAGAATATATTCGACAGACGGTAATAAACCAGACTGCTCAAGCAACCATCCAACCTGCAGCCACGACATATACACCATACATCCCCCGTGTAAAGCGAGGTTCTGTGGTGGCTGCAATGTCTCAGCAGTTGAGCATGGAGTGCAAACGTCAGGTACCGGTGATTTCAACTAGCATTGGTGGAGGGACCACCACTGCCACTCGACCTGCACCTTTACCAGTCCCCGAATCAGCCGAGCCCAAGGGAGGTTGTTAATGCTGCGCAAACAGCTGCGAGGAATGCCGGGCCGAGTGCAGCACTGCTTGACAAGGTCCGTGCACTGGATAACTTGCCCAGGCTCGGTGCATTGAAGACATTGGATCTGAGAGGAAATGAGCTTAGGGTAAGACCCGGTGCAACGATTGGAGAATGGTGTTTCGTACATCTCGCAAGTCCTTAAACGGAATCGGACACTCAAGATCCTTAACCTTGCAGACAACCCGGGTCGGTGTGGAAGGGCTTGTCAGCATCGCCAAAGCCCTGGTGCGGCTGAACTTGATTTAAGTAATCGGTGTCTCTAACGTGTGACCAGAAATACAACACCACCCTTGAGACCCTTGACATGAGCAAAAACCCTTGCTGTGGACCAGGGGTTGAGGGCGTAAGACCCTTTACGTCGAAGTGCATTAGGTTGCTAACTTCATCTTCACAGATAACCTCCTTGCGAACGGCCTTTACCTTGAATACGGCTCTTAAGCGGCTCTTCCTCTCCAATACGTCCCTGACGTCTGCCTGAATTGACCAGCCTCCAACATTTAGACTTGATGCAGAATGCACTCGACTTGGCAGGGGCGATGGCTCTGTCCAATGGCCTCAAGGTGAATGAGACTATGCGATGTTTGGACCTCAACATCCCGCCTGGAGATGAGGAGATGGCCCGGTACGTTTAATTACCTTTGTCTAGGTGACACGTCATGGTGATCAAGACTACAGGATGTGCCATGAGATCCTGAACTGGTGCATCCGTAATACTGAGAAGGCGGGTGCTCGAGCGAGGAGCGAGGGAAGTTTCCGTGGTCAGAAGGTGTGGGGTATGATCGAAGGCTCAGTGCTCGCCGCGAAGTCAGAAAGGAGGAGAGTACGAGTGTAAGCCGATATACTTATTTGATTGATACGTTGGTGTTGACGCCATCTTTGTACAGTCAGAGAGCGAGACGATCTCAACAGCCCAATCTATCAAAGCTGAGATTGAAAGGGCACTTCGTGCATCCAGTGGGCCGTCACCGTCACCTGATTCGCCAATAAGTCGGCGCATCACAGGCCTTCATGCACAGAGTGAGTGCACCGCCGCACCTGAAATCGGATTGCCTCTTATTCCTCTTGGACAGTACCTCTAATATAGCTCGAAAACGAAATTTTCCATTGATTGACTGGTCGACGTTCCATTGAACACGCAATCGTGCGCTTTCTAGGGTGTTCATTCGACTTCTACTACGAGGGGTTTCCTGCATGTAAAAATACTCTAGATATTATGTACATGTGCTATCGAAAATATGTGCCCCATCTGCGATGCTCTCATTATACATTCAATTACTCACGCGACCGTTGACCCAAATCACCACAAGAACTCGTGGTGATTTAGACCTATGGTGAAAACCGCCACAAGTATTTGTGGTGATTTAGACCTATAGTGAAAACCACCACAAGTACTTGTGGTGATTTCGACTTGTAGTGAAAATCACCACAGAAATCACCACAAAAGGTGAAATTCACCACAAGTACTTCTCTCAGTGGCGGCGGCTGAGGCTGGAGGTCGTGGTGGATGGCGGGATACGCACAACGGAGGCCATTCGTGGTCGGACCCAACTCAAAGCAATATAATAACAAGGAAGCCCCAAATTCCTGACAAGCCGTTTTCGAGTTATGGGGACTCTTCCTACTGAGAAATTTGACAAATAAACAAACCAATAAACGAGCGGTTGCCCTTTTTTGCGTATGATGCACTGGATTGGGGGATGTACCGACAGCACTGAGCATGAGCATGAGCAATTACTCATCTCCTCATAGAGCGAAACAAAAAGTATTGAGACCAAATAGTGACAAACAAGCCGCTCTTGTTTCTGACCAGTTTTCGTTTGAAAAAAGAAACAGGTCCACTTGGGTCAATCGAGACAGCGGTCATCTTCTAGGTTATCGTCGAGGCCATCTTGTCGCAAATCAAGCCTGAGCAAGTCGAGCCTTGAACGCGTTCTGATGGGGTCGCCTGAAATGCAAGCAGCATTGTCGAAAATACGTCCACACACTTCATCGAACCTGGCTCACCAAAAGAAGCCTACCCAACTGCTGATTGCACTCGAATCGACGACCCAGTCCACACCGGAATTTCTGTAAACTCATCCTCGTCTGCAACTCCCACGGCCTCTGCCTACTTTGAAGCACTCGCTACAACCCTTCAAGGCACTCTCACCCGCAACGAGGCGTCCCTCAACGACGGCGACGTCCTCCCAGCAACGCTCTACCTCATTGCCATTGTCATCCCATTCGTCCCTCCCGCTCTCCTCCGATCCCAGTCCTCCACTCTCCTCCCCATCCTCGTACCCCTTCTCCCGCATACATATCCTCACGCGCCTTCCCTCCGGTCCCTCGTCACAATTTTGGCACTTTCATCTCCTCCCTCGATTCCCACTCGCTCGACGCCCCCGCTCTCCGCAACGCATTCAGCACCATTGTAGGACATACCATCGACTCCCGCCCCAAAGTTCGTCGCAAGGCCGCAGAGGCCGTCCGTGATATCTTGTCAAATCCTCCACCCCCAGTGCAGGCGCATCCATGGCGAGTTCGTGTCGACGAGTGGGCATGTGCGGTGCTCCAGACGCAGACGGCCAAGCCAGATACGCTCATCCATCTTCTTGCGTCTCTAAAGATGCTCGCCCCTCAATGGATCGCGCGGGAACATCTTAAAACTTTCGCGACCCACTTATTGTTCCTCCCAAACTCTCGCATCCATACCTCTCGCAAGCCGCGTACGACCTCCTCACATCTTTACTCTCCTTGGAATCGGACGGTACTGACCCGGACGAAGCACAAGACACGGCAAGTTCTGTATTAGAAGCGATCACCGCAAATCCTCCATCAAAGCAAGACGCCCAACTTGCGCCGTACTGGCTCAGCGCCCTAGGCCAAGCCTCCCTTGGAGTATCCTCACCTACCCCCCCTTTGCCATCAAGAATGGACCTTGATACACATTCACACTCAGCTGCGACACAGATCGACCTCCCCAAAATCTGGAATCTGGCATTCACATAGCTCGAATCGACCCCAAAAATTCGTAAAAGCGCAGAGGAAACCCTCATCCAGCTCACCCAATGCGTCGCGCCCCTTCTCCCGCACCCACCCACATCCCTTTTGCAAACCCTCGAAGGCGGCCTGACGTCCCTCGCGTACGCCCCCGCTCTGGGGAACGTTCTCCGCACTCTGGAAACTCTCGTCATGGTATTTGCGGCACCGTGGAGCGATGCGGTGAAGAAGTCGAGTACGCGGGAATATTTTGGAGATGTGGTAAGGTCGGCGAGATGCGCGTGAAGAAGGGGTTTCAGTATCGCGAAGAGGCAGATGCTGTTTTATCTGCATTTGCACGAGCGGCGGGGGTCGACGGACTATTAAGTCTATTGCCTTTGAACCTGGTTCCCGAAGAGAGGTAAGCTGTCAGATTTGGGTGGGTTAGCATAGCTGGAGTTATTGATTGGGAGATAGGGAGAAGAAACCCAACACGAACGCCACACCCCGTGCATTTCTCCTCCCCATCCTAACCTCGCTGCGTTCGCATCCAATCCCCCTCGCGCACTTCACCCAGACCTTCCTGCCCCTGATCGACCGGCTCACCAACCTCGCCACTGCATCAGGTTCGAACCCCGGCATTGCAAAAGTCTGGTCGGTCCTCGCGAATCAGTGCTGGTACACCCTCCCTGCGTATTGCTCTAACCCGCCCGACCTTTCCAACGCGTTCGGACGTGAGCTGGGAGAGCGGCTCACGAAGGAAATGTATTGCAACCCCATACTCCGTCCACCTATTTTACGCGCTCCAAAAACACAAGTCCAAAACCAGGGGGAGGAAAACGAGAGCGAAAAGCTAGAGGGCAAGAAGAACCTTAGGTATCTGAGGGGACAGGCAAAGAACTGGCTCGCGTTGTTATTCAACGTCTTTGCGAGCGTCGACTGCGGGGAGCTCGCGCGAGTCGGGGAGGTCATTGGTGTATGGGCGGGTGTAGCGGGGGGATGTGAAGTGGCGGGCGCGTATCGGAGTGTGTTGGGGCACTTCAGCACGTCCCTTGCCGGGCCCCGATCCGACCCCAAAGAAAAGGAGGGCAAAGGGAAGACGGCGCTGCAAATGCTTGACATCTTGCTTGTCCTTGCGCCGTACCTGCTTGTTGTGCCGAAGGTCGAAGCCATGGACGTTATGGTTCGTGGCGGAGTGCTCGATATGAGCGGCGGGGTAGTGGGCACGAGGTTGGTGCCTCTCTCGCCGTGGAGAGGGATTACACGATCAGTACGGAAGTGATGGCGCTTTCTCGGGTACTTTTCGAGTTCAAGAGTACGCTACGTCGTGTTTGTTCGATGAAGGTAGAATCCAAGTACTGCTGATCTCTCGCCAAATACCGCACGTCGATTCTCAACGCCGTCAATTCCTTCTGACTGCAAGAAATCGTGGAGTTGTCAAGACTGTCCTTGGTTTTGTCAAGCTTTGCGTGCATAGTCTCCCTGCGGAGGTCGTCCAGCCCCAACTTGGGGATACAGTTCGGGGGCTGATTGGGTGCTTGACAACACATCGCGTGCTCCAGGTGCGTAGTATATTTTTATTGTCTCCTCAGGTTCTTACTCAGCCGTCTTTCGTGACTTAGGTCAAGATCCGACATGTTCTTGAGCGCATGATTCGATCCTTTGGATATGACCACATCATACAGTGTACCACCGATATAGAGGATGGGTGCAAAATCTTTGCCAACATCAAGCAGCGACGAGAACGCACGAAACGAAAGGAGGCCGTTGCAGGAGAGAGCGATGAGGAAGTGCGTTCCGTCCGCACTCGCACCTAATTCAACTTATTCATTGATGCAACAGGAACTGACCGAACGTAAAGGGGAAGAGCCTTTGAGGATGTCATTTATGGAAGCGAGAGCGAAATCGATTCGGAGGAGGGAGCTCAAGGAAACGCTCAGCCTAAGCGGCCCCTAAGAGTGCATTGAAGAGATCGAATAGCGATGCTCGTCTGCGTCCAGATGGCAACGATCCGATGGATCTACTCGAGGTGTTGGTGCACAAGGACTCATTTGTGAGCACTCCTACTCTTTGAACGACTTTGTCATTAGACCTAATCTGGACGGCTCCTACCCCTTCAAGCCAAGAGGCGTCCAGGTTCAAGACGGACGCAGAAACGGGTTGGATGATTATCGATGGCGGCCACTCTGACGAGGAAGTACCTCAGAAATCGAAGCTTAAGGCTGTATATATGGATGACGACTTGTACAAGGAGGGCTTAACGTCCGTTTATGGGTTTACGCGCGGTCCGAATGGGAGAGCCAAGTTACTCGTTGACGCATTTGTAGCGCGCAGGTGGCGGTGTCAAGAAGAACGGGATGGGACCATATACATACATTGCACTTGAACAAGTGACTGGTGGGAAGAAGAGGGCTCGTAAAGGGGTGCAGATCCCCCGAAAATATGGACGTATTACTAGGAGCGGATAGCTTCGTCATTCGTACCGCGTTTATTGGTCCGTTAGGTATTATCTATGTCTAGCTATGTGTATGAAACCGCCGATTATGTGCATGCATCCCATACCACCCCTTTAATTTCACATCCTTGTGGGCTTGAGGATGATAAATAATAATAACTTGAGAACTGCAAGCGGATAATGGCCCGATACAAATTGTGCGTGGTGTGTAGGAGAAGCGAGAGAGCGCAAGCCGGCCGTTTCTAACTTTGTATCGAGTGACGTACGGTAACCCTATGAAATATGGAAATATGTTGTACCCCCCATTCTCATCTACGATTGCATTCTCAACTCATAGTAACAGCTTTGGCAGTGGATTTACTCGGCGCCCGACAAGTTCGTGCGCCCGGGATCGTTCGAACGCTTCCCGCCTTGCTTGTGAAGCATGGGGTATGGCTCGTATATAACCTGGGGAGGCACACAGCAAGAAGTTTGTATATGCTCAAGGTACCGGCACCTGGTGTCGAGTACAAGGGCGAGACAAGGTCGAGATTGAATAGAGCCCAAAATTGGCTCCCTCCATTTAGCGGCTCTGTGATTAGCCCACCAAGCTGGAGATACAAGTTGGACCCTTCTCTCGCCTTGTCATCGTCCTCTCCTCTTCCACGACAAGCGCCCCCACTGGCTACGCGCAGCTGCAGAAACACATAGAAATTTGTATATAATTAGAAATTAATAAATACACATGTGTTCCTGCCCTAGGATGCGTCCCATCCCTTTCCAGAACAGAACCCTTGTCTCCGTATCTGGGAGTAGTTCCACGTAAACCTCCGTCAATGTCCCCGTGCAGGTGAGTAGCTGATACATCAAATGAACGGAAATCTAGGTCGGATAGCGCAGCGATCGAAGCAAAGACTCGAAAAAAGATTCGAGTCGCATCACCGGGGCACATAGGCGGGCTTCCTTATAGTCGACACCGAAGGCTTGGGCAAATCCTGTGCTACTAGGCGTGCCTTGTGCTTGACGAGTGAGCTATTCTCGAAGTTCCAATGGAAAGCCCAACGTGGCGTGATGACATTCGTGTTGTGATTGTGAGTAAGGGACGAGATAACCCGAATCCCCTGCTGCTCACATAATTCATCCGTCCCTCCTGTTACCAGTTCCTTCGCGTTATCGAACATGACGGTTCTAATCGCCCTCCCTTTCCATTCTGCATCAGGGCAGCTCACTTCCCGAACTCCACGGGTGCATCAGGTTTCGATCTCAGGGGCAGTACCTAACTCGCACGCGAGTCACCGTCCACTAGTATGAAACCGTATCTGCAACGACTGATTGATTCGACAGGCATGGGCCGAGCAGGTCGCCGTGGACGAGTTCCAGCGGTTTCTAATGCGTGGATGCCCAGCTTTGAACGAAAGGCGTTGCGCTTTGTGAGCGCAACAGGACGAGCAGCAATCGAGCTTCGGCGGGTCTTCAGGTAAGTTACGTCTTTCAGCACCAACCCACTCACGTCGCCGTTCGCCATGTCGATAATCGTCTTCATACAACGATGGAATTTCCCTGTGCCAATCGTATAGGCTAATTGCTTCCGATCCGTCTCCAGTGCTGAAAGCCACCAGAGAGTGTTCGCCTTCGTGCTGCAGGCGCTCGCACTCTCCTCTTCTTCGGGAACCAAGTCGGCTTTGTTCGCTATGAGGAGGTTCAGGGTCCGCTCCTGCTATGTTTCAGCCTAGAGTGCCATCAGTACAGTCGAGTTGGATATCCGTAGCCGACTCATGGCCATAAATTAACAGTCGAGGTAGAGATCGAACACGCACAGTGTAGTATGACAGTCTTGTCTTCGTTCAGAGTGTATATCAATTTGCTTCCAGATTCCACACCGAGCTATCATGAAACCGAGCGTCGTCATCCTCCCTTTCCCAGTAGCCAGAGACATCCAAGACACCATAGGGTGTGCATTTATGGACGAGAATGTACTAACCGTGGCATCTGGGTCGGTCAATAAGTGTTGGTCAGCAAGTCGAAACAACAATGAGTATTTACCGACCGACGCGTCACCAATGGTTACGAATTCCAGCACATAGTCCCTGTATTGTCAGGTTAGAATGTACGAAGGTTACACTGAAGGCTTCCAGAGGCGTCGACAGCCCGTCGTTGAGTGGAGAGGATGACAGCCATTGTGTAGAATATTCGAGAGTTTGCGACGCTGCAGTGTACGGATAAGCCAACGCTGGTATTGTTAGAGCGTGGTCAAGTGCCGTGGTTGTGGTGTTGTGGTTCGGTTCAAGTGTGTTCTTTGTTTCATTCTTGTGCCCTTCTCTGCGTTGACCAATTTACGTTGAATGAATACCACTCTTTGTCAAATTCTGCCGATGCCGAAGATCTTGAATTATACTATTCTGTTTGTTGGCCACCTTCGATCGAGGGACTTTTTTTGAAATCATCATGGAAAAAAGACCGTATCGATTTTGGCACGTGAGTGATCTTTTGACCGTGATGTGATGCGTTGTGTTGTGACCACCAGTGCAGACGGCCGTGAACTTGTTTCCCCCGCATCCACACCATGTTCACGCAGGTCTTCTTTGATAATAAACCCTGCCGACCAAAAATTCATCGGTACCAGAAACCGGCCCACTTAGCTAAATAACCACTACTGTAATCAACAAAGCATATACCCGCAGTACACAAGAAATACACAATCTTTGGAGGGGATACCAAACAACGGGACTCACGAACATTCCTTCACACGAACCAATCATTCTTACTCTTTTCTCCAGGTGTCTTTGAAAGGTGTAATATGTCCCTTGGGTGGAGTCGTGCCTGCACGATTGCTGCCCGGCTCCCAAATAACGTTCCCCCTGTGCTTCTTGATGTACTTGTACTCGAACTTCGTATCTGCACGGACGGTGACGGTGGCCGACCAGATGGGGTAGCTTGTCGAAGAGAGGGGGTACGCCTTGTCTGGGTTCCACTCACCGAGAGTAGGCAGGCTGCCAGTGACGAATACGTTCTCTGCGGAAAACGTCAGGATGAGGTGCGTGTGTGCGTGTGTGAGATAAGGACGTACCCCCGAATATTGTTTGGGCATGCACTTCGAAACTCACCGCCGACCCCCAAGGTATGGTACCACAAACGGCCGGAACTACCAAACCGTCCGCACCCCAGCTCTCGACGGGAGCATTCGCCCTCGCATCAAAGGCTGTAAGAGCAGATGCATAACTCCACGTCAAGTCCGCAGCACTCAACGGAGCACCTGTATCCTTCTTGAATTGCTCACTGAGGCCTCCATCGGCTGGAGTATGCTTAGCCACGATTGCGACGAACCCATCGGCAAAGCTCTTGATCGAGTTAATGACTGTCGTATAATCATCGGACCCAGCAGCGATGGTGGCCTTTCCCGTGAGAGAAGGGAGGAACTGCTTGAAGAACGGAAGGGAGATTGCAGTGACTTCAATCCCAGCGTCTAGCGCATCCCATGTGTGAACTGCGCGATATAGCTGTTCCGCGACAGCGAGGGTAGTAAGGTACCAGGGGTTGCCGCCCAAGTAAACGTCCTCAAAATAGCGGCCGACCGCGATGGCTGCGTTCGCGGCGATACCGTTGTTGATGGTGTACACGCCATTTCGGAAAGAGTCGACGTAGACCTTGAGGTTGGCGAGTGCTTTATCTGAGCAAGGTTGGAAAGTAGCTGCATCGCACCCAGCGGCTGGATAAAACATCAGTGAGTGGAACTTCAGGAGAACTTTGCGGACGAACCGGGATCGAAGGTGTGGATGCTCCCGAGAATCGAGTTCGAGTCCAAGCCGCTCCTGATTACATTACCACCACGGACATTAGAAACGATATAACCGCGCTCCGAGCTCCAGTAGCTTTGGAGGAAGCAAAGTGCGTTATCGGCTTGGATGGTCCACTCCGCGACCGTCTTGTCCTGGTCACCAAGTGCAGTGGCGAGAGCGATACCCTCTCTTAGTGAACGGTGCTGGACGGCAGTGGTGAAGAAAGATGATGCGTCAACCTCCTCCCAAAGGTCGAACCCGGTCAAATTCCACGAATCGGCGACGTAGCCCAGGTCAAGTTTGAGAACAGGCCAAAGGTGATTTTTCACCCACATTGCATTGCCCCGCGCCAGAAGGTGGTTAGCGAATCGAATGATAGACGTAGAACGGAGTGCTGGCCCATCGCGCTGAGGGCGGCCCCAATTCTCGATAATGGCCGTATCATCGATATTGAACTTTGGTTCGCCGAGCCCGCCCGTGGATACGCCGCCAGATGGGTTTTCGACTTGCTGCAATTTCGCCATAGACGCCACCCAATCGACGATGAGCTGGGCGCTGTCAGAGTCGCGTCCGGAGACGTAACGATCGATAATGACTTTGAAGACAAGGGAGGAATCGCTGTACAGGGTATCAGCCAGAGGAACCACTTCTGTCACCGGAATTCCAACTTGCCGAATCCAGGTATAGAGATAGCTGGGGTTCACTACCCCTCGCATCAGTAGAAGGCCAAAATGCAGAGTATTCAAACGTACTCGTGCTCGGTGAAGCAATGACAACGCCTTGGTGTGCATCGCTCAACTTCGAGCCCTTCGTCCCAATGTTGTCGAAGAGGGCTCGGAGAGCGATGGGGCCTTCCTTTGCTACATATTTATCCAGAGAATCGAGACAGTGAAGCGCCGGGGTTGAGGCAGACCTCCTCAGAGTGTACGTGGCGACCAAGCAAGTAAAAATAATAGAGAGGAGCACAGTGAGGAGAAAGCGGACCGTGCGACGTGCCTTCGATTCCTTCAATGGTTTTGGGAGGGAAAGAACGATAGGGAGAGGCTCCTTGCTCAAGGGAAGTTGCTCCACAGAATATTGATACGTAGGCTGCATTTTTACCACAGGGGAGCTGGGTTGTTCAGCTGACCCTGACATCGAGCGCGATCTCGACGAGAGAGACGGCTTAGATGATCGATCGACCAGGAGGGTGACGAAGAACAAAAACTAATAGCATGCACGGGGCGTGGGGCTTTTGGACTATTGACCACTCTTCGGCTTTCAATTTCTGTCAATGTTCTATCAACCTTTCCAATCAAGTTCCCCTTTGTTTTTGAAAATATTGTATTGCTCACCGAGCGCTCAGCTATCTAATCAGCGCTACACAACTCAAAGCCCAAAGGTCCCTGAAGCCATCCTCGAATCGCGTCTGTTCAAACCACAGGCTGGTCTCCCTGGCGCGTCGCCGCATTGCCAATTGCTCCTCTGGGCGGTTGTCGCGAAGGCTGAGTGCCTTGTGAAGAGCTGATGCGAATTCATCGACTGTGCGTGTGTGGAGCCCTGCGATAATTTGAACGCGTTAGCCGAGGTTAATTAGCACGTATTCCACGCCTGAGTGAGGGAGCTTCCTCAGTCGTCCAGCCGAAAACGGTGATGAGGAGCAGGAACGCACCAGTAATATCCATCATCGGCCCTCCTGACGCATGTACAACTGGAATGAGTCATGCCGTCTATAAATAGATTCCTCCTTTGTCAGTTACTTGCATTGAGAAACCGCCAACGAAACACGCACCGTGAACTCCACGATATTGACCCAAAGTGTTCCTCTACCATAGTACTGACTCCGATGCTAATAGCGGCCCCGAGCCAGTGCCGGAGCTCGGAGTACGGCGCATTGACAATGAACTGGACGTGCTTCTGCAAGACACGCGGTCAAGAAACACACTCAGACGACTGGGGGTACATGGGAGGATACCTGAATGTCTAGCTCGGCGGCCAACGCCGTGAGCTGTTGAGTTCGCCGCTCGTCCTCGTCATTTCGCGAGGCGTTTGCACGAGCGGCAGGGGTCGACGGACTGTTAAGTCTATTAGCTCTGAACTTGGTTTCCGAAGAGAGGTTTGCTGGATTATTGATCGGAAGATAAGTTAGGGGGAAGAAACCCAACACAAACGCCACACCCGTGCATCCAACCCCCCTCGCGCACTTCACCCAAACTTCTCTGCCCCTGATCGACCAGCTCACCAACCTCGCCACTGGACCGGGTTCGAACCTCGGCATAGCAAAATTTTGGGCGGTCCTCGCGGATCAGTGCTGGTACACCCCTCCCGGCGTACTGCTCTAACCCACCCGACCTTTCCAACCCCTTTCTAACGCGTTCGGACGTGGCGTGAGCTAGGCGAGCGGCTCACGAAGGAAATATATGCCAACCCCACACTCCGTCCACCGATTTTGCGCGCGTTGAGGGACGTCGTTGAGTCCTAAACACAAGTTCAAAACCAGGGAGAGGAAAACGAGAGCGAAAAGGAAGAGAGCAAGAAGAACCTTGGGTATCTGAGAGGACAGGTGAAGAACTGGCTCGCGGTGTTGTTCAACGTCTTTGCGAGCGTCGAGCGCGGGGAGCGTGCGCAAGTCAGGGAGGTGATTGGTGTGTGGGCAGGTGTAGCGGGGGAAAGTGAGTTGGCAGGCGCGTATCGGAGTGTGTTGGGCACATTGACACCTCCCTCGCCGGGCTCCGAACCAACCCCGACGGATCCCAGCCCAAAGAAGAGGAGGGCAAAGTGAAGACGCCGCTGCAAATGCTTGACATTTTGCTTGTCCTTGCGCCATATCTGGCCGTCGTGCAGAAGGCAGAGGTCGTGGTCGTTGTGGTTCGTGGCGGGGTGCTCGATGTGAGCGACGGGATAGTGGGCATGAGGTTGGTGCCTCTCTCGCCGCGGAGCAGGATCATACGATCAGTGCGGGAGTAATAGCGCTTTCTCGGGTACTTTTCGAGTTCAAGAGTACGCTACGTCGTGTTCATTCGATGAAGGTAGTCCCTAACTACTGCCTGATATGGTGCAGATGACCTCTCACCAGAGTACCTCACGTCGATTCTCAACGCCGTCAATCCCCTTCTTACTGCAAGAAATCGTGAAGTTGTCAAGGCTGTCCTTGGTTTTGTCAACATTTGCGTGCATACTCTCCCCGCGGAGGTCGTCCAGCCCCAACTCGGGGATATAGGTCGAGGGCCGATTGGGTGCTTGACAACACACCGCGTGCTCAAGGTGCGTAGTCTTTTTTTTGTTGCCTCCTCAGGTTCTTACTCAGTCGTCTTTCGTGACTTAGGTCAAGATCCGACATATTCTTGAGCGCATGATTCGATCCTCTGGATACCACCACATCATACAGTATACCACCGATATGGAGGACGGGGGCAAAATCCTTGCTAACATCAAGAAGCGACGAGAACGCACGAAACGAAAGAAGGCCGTTGCGGGAGAGAGCGATGAGGAAGCGCATTCCGTCCGCACTTGCACCCAATTCAACTTATCCATTGATATAACAGGAACCGACCGAACGCAAAGGGGAAGATGCCTTTAAGGGTATCATTTATGGAAGCGAGAGCGAAATCGATTTGGAGGAGGGAGCTCAAGGAAACGCTCAGCCTATGCGGCGTCTAAAGAGTGCACTGAAGAGATCGAGTAACGCTGCTCGTCTGCGTCCAGATGGCAACGATCCGATGAATCTACTCGAGGGTGTTGGTGCACATGGACTCATTTGTGAGCACTCCTACTCTTTGAGCGACTTTGTCATTAGACCTAACCTGGACGGCTCCTAGCTCTTCAAGTCAAGAGGCGCCGACAAACTCAGTCAAGAGGCGTCCACGTTCAAGACGGACGCAGAAACGGGTCGGATGATCATCGATGGCGACAACTCTGACGAGGAAGGACCTCAGAAATCGAAGCTTAAGCCTGAATACATGGATGGCAACCTGTACAAGGAGGGCTTAACGTCCGTTCATGGGTTTACGCGCGATCCGGTCAAGTTACTTGTTGACACATTTGTAGTGCGCAGGTGGCGATGTCAAGAAGAACCATATGCATACATTTCACTTGGACAGGTGGTAGGAAGAGGTCTCGCAAAGGGGGTGCAGGTGCTCCGAAAATATCTATTACCGGGAGAGGATAGCTTCGTCACTCGTACCGCGTTTATTGGACCATTAGGTATTATCTGTATCTAGCTATGTGTATGAAACCGCTGATTATGTGCATGCAGTCCGTACCACCCCTCTCATTTCACATCCCTGTGAGCTCGAGGATGATAAAAGATAATAACCTGAGATCTGCAAGCGGATAATCCAATACAAATTGTGCGTGGTGTGTAGGAGAAGCGAGAGAGGTACCACATCTAGTACAGTTTGGCCCATCGTGCTTGCATAGTTCCTTCTGTTATTAATACTTTCTTTGGTCGTTCACCCTCTCGATCACTCGACTTCGTTTCCAGTTAGTCTACCTATGTAATGCCCAGTCAGGGATGTCCCCCCGTCGCGGAATATCTCTCACTTACGCGCTGCACATGCACATTGTTTACCGCAACGCAAGCCGCCCGAGTCGCTGGTACGATCGAGGCACCTACGATATATGGCAACCGAACGAAATATGTCAACTTGTACCCCCCATTCTCGTCTATGACAACATTCTCGACTCATAGTAATATGCCAAACAGCTTTCGAAGTGGATTTACGCGGCAGCCAGAGTACAAGGTTGAGAGTGGATAGAGTCCAAAGTTGGGTGCCTCCATTTGACGGCTCTGTGATTCGTCCGCCAAGTTGGAGATACAAGTCGGACCCTTCTCTCGCCTTGTCATCGTCCTCCCTCCTTCCCCCTCCCCTCCTCAACGACGACCACCCCCGCCGGCCACGCGCAGCTGCGGAAACTCGTATAAACCTTTATTATTTGTATACAATCGGGATTTATTAAATACACATGTGCTTCTGCCCTAGGGCCTGTCGCATCCCCTTCCAGAACAGAAGCTCTGTCTTCGTATTCCGAGGTGACTCTAAGTAGACCTCTCCGTCAATGTCCCCGTGCAGATGCGCAGCTGATACATCAAATGAGCGGATATTTAGGTCGGGTAGCGCAGCGATCGAGGCAAGAACTCGAAAAAAGATTCGAGTCGCACCCCGGGGCATATAGGTGGGCTTCATGATAGTCGGCACCGAAGACCTGGGCGAATCCTCGTCCTACTAGGCGTGCCTTGTGCTTGACGAGTGAGCCATTCTCGAAGTTCCAGTGGAAAACCCAACGTGGCGTGATGATAATCGCGTTGAGGCGCGTTGAGGGGACGTGGGACTGCTGTGAAGACGCGTGATGCACCCCGCCTTCCAGCGCGGCGCACGAGGCTGGGTCGAGTAAAATGCGATGGAAGAGGATGAGCTTGCCCCACGTCCTGAGGGAATCCGTCGCCCTGATCCTTGCTAGGCTGGCTGGGATACCGTCAGCGAGGTCTTCAGTCAGCGACGGAACGGGTTTAAGTGCGCCAGGGTGAGTACACGAAATGTAGGTTGCCCTTTCGGCGGTGGCGCCAATCTTTCATTGTCGCTGTTCCTGATACCCTCTGTGCTGTCCTTCGTAGGTGTTTGGTTGGTCGTCTGCATGGTTGGGGTCAATCTCGGCAGGTTTACATCTTTGCCTCCACGGTGGATCCATCGTCAGGCAGTACGGAAGCGGTCCCCTCATAAGGTGTGACGTCCCTGCTCTCCCTAACTCCAATCCGTGGGATCCAGACGCTTAACCACCCCCGTACTTGTACCCCATTCCCCGATCGTCCAGCCTCCGCAGCGCCTCCTTGGGTAGTGTAACCTTCACTACGCATCCGAAGCTACATATGTGTCCTACGTCCGGTTCGTGCTATAAAATCGCTCATACTGTGTTGTCCCCTCGTTCGTCTTCGTTGGCGTCCTGAAATGTCGCCATTGCTTCAGCCCAGAAGCGTGGCGGGAGGTTCGAGTCGCGAAGCATGGCACGGATGCCGTTGGTAACCACACCGACGAGTCGTTGGGCGACTCCATTCGATGGCGGTGAGTGCAGGACGAGATAATCCGAAGCCCCTGCTGCTCACAGAATTCTTCCGTCCTTCCTGCTACCAGTTCCCTCGCGTTACCGAACATGATGGTTATCATCGCCCTCCTTTTCCATTCTGCATCGTGGTAGCTCACATCTCGAACTCCACAGGTGCATCAGGTGTCGCTCTCAGGGACAGTACCCAACTCGCACACGAGCCATCGTCCACTGGTGTGAAACCGTATTGGCAACGACTGATAGTTTCGAAAGGCATGGGCGCCGTGGGGGAGTTCCAGCGGTTCCAATGCGTGGGCGCCCAGTTTTGAACCCAGTCAAACAGTCACGGCGCTGTTCACCATGTCGATAATCGTCTTCATACAGCGGTGGCCCATCCTCCTATGCTAATCGAACAAGCCAATCGCTTCCGATTCTTCTCCAGTGCTGAAAGCCACCAGTGTTCGCCTTCGTGCTGCTGACACTCGCACTCTCCTCTTGTTCGGGAACCAAGTCGACCTTGTTCGCTACGAGGAGGGTCGGGTCGGCGTGTGCACGGACGTCTTTGCGCCATTCTTTTGCCTGCAGGAAGGACGCGCGTGTGGTTACGTCGTAAATGATGAGCGCGCGGGCTGCTCCACGATAGTACGAGCGCGTGATTGAGTGGAAGCATTCTGTTCCTGCTGTGTCTCAGCCTAGAGTGCCATTAATATAGTCAGATTGGATATTCGCAAGGAAACAACGACCGGCGCACGGCTAGAAATTAACAGTCGAGGTGGAGATCGAGCACGCACATTGTAGTTTGACAGTCTTGTCTTCCTTCGCCCGGAATGGATATCAATTTGCCTCCAGATTCCACGCCGAGCTATCAAGAAACCGACCGTCGTCTATCCCCCCATTCCCAGTAGCCAAGGACATCCAAGACACTATAGGATGCGTATGGATGGACTGTTATGCACTAACAGTGGCATTCGAGTTGGTCGAGAAGCGTTGGTCGGTTAGTCGAGCCACCAATGAGGATTACCAACCGAGGCGTCACCAAGGGTTACAAACTTCAGCATAGAACCCCTGTGATGTCATGCTACCATGTCTGGAGATTACACTGGGGCTTTCCAGAGGCACCGACAGCCCGTCGTTGAGTGGAGAGGATGCCGACCATACGAGGGATGACATATTGCATAGAATATTCGACAGTATACGTGGCTGAGGTGGACAGATCAGTCAACGTTGGTATTGTTACAGCGTGGTCAAGTGCCGCGGTTGTGGTGTTGTGGTTCGGTTCACGATCAATCGTCTTTGTTTCGTGCTGGTGCCTTGTCCAACCTCTGTTCTAGATGTGAACCTCTCTGCGTTGACCAATTACGTTGAATGCCACTCTTTCACCAATCCAACAATCGACTTAGTTTATAGTATCTACACCAATTTGCTGTCCTCGCCGTGGCAGTATGCACCGCCTGGAGCACCACTAGGGCCTGCGATATCGAGTTTCGCGTTGCAGTGGTGCACATGAGATACCGAGGCAAAACACTGATCGCCTCCGCTCCTCGGGGCCTGATAATTATTTTATGGGCCTCTTAGGACAGTGTTTCTATTTATCCTCCCCTACAGTGCTAGAATATTGGGGGTGACCCGTGCTGGCTGGTACCCTTCCTCAACGACCATCCTAGTGCTGCAAATATCTCAAGAGGGTCACGTCAGACGCGTCGTGGGGAAAGGACTCGCTGTGGGTGGTAACCACAGGAAGAGGCGAGAGGCCAGGGCAAGGCGGACGAACTCCAATCAGAGGTCCGCGCTTCGAGCTTGGAGGCGCAACAAGGCTATACCGAGGTCAAGAGTTCAAGCCTCTCAGTTTCCAAGGTCGGAGCCACTCGATCAAGAGGTCAAAACCAAGTTGATACTTGAACTAGTCAATGGCTCTGAAGCATATCGCTGGGCCAATACAATCGAAATCAAATGAGTACTCGGGGACGACTATAACCATATGCGCCCATTATGGTTCAAGTCGGAAGCACCAGAAGCCTTCGAAATATCGCGCAAGCCGTGTATGGGAGAAATGAAGGACATCTGCGAGCGGGAGGGTAATAAGCTTCACGCGTCGTGGTCAGATGATGCGGCCCGGAATCGAAGTGGCTGAATGAGACTCCAGCCTCCTGCCCAATGAAGCGACGTACGTGCACGATCGGCATCATCGAGGATACTTAATGATAGCAGATGGTTCAAGATGCGAACCGATGCGGGATGTGCCACGGGGGCGTGGAACTAGGGTTATCATAACTGCGGGTTACATGCATTTAGCCGCGCGAAGCGTCAACAATAATGTCCGCGCCGATTGCACGTTCCTCCTTCTCCTCCCAGACCACAAAGTGATCAACAACATGGCCACTCAACCACCCAGGACAGAGAACCTGTGAGTGATCGCTATACCGCGCCGTATTATCATGGTGGCTGACGATCCATCTAAGCCTCGTTTTAGACAGTCCGGCGCTTCGCTTCAGTTTCGGTCCATCCCCGCTGACTTCGGGCAATATGCAGATATCACACTTCAAGGCATCCTACATCGGGACTATGCGCTTAGGTTGTTTATAGACAATCAGGAGCTAGGATTGCAGACGCAAGACAACCGAACCTGGACACCAGCCCAACCCCCGTATGTCCCTTATTTTCCCATTACGCACACTCACCGATGGCTGTGCATGCGTAGAGGTATTTCTCCGAAATCCGAGATGCGTGCTGAGATCCAAATGAGGACCGGTCATTCATTTTGGACCAAAATTCGACGGCCGAGCGAGCCGATCGACCTCCAAGCGCTTTTCAATGACTACCGGAGCACCATCAAGCATGTTTTTACGGTTTCGAGTCAGTCCTGATCACCGACTGTCCGCGCGTATTTACTTGCGGTGCGCAGAGGATATTATTTTCGATGGAAGGCTCCACCGGTATCGCTGGTCTCTAGAATTACAATTCTCTGCGATCACTATCGTTCGTCTCTTTGCAACTCCCCGTCCCGGCCAGCTAATAATCTTCGCATAGAGGGAATCTCTGCGCTCTTCGCTCAATGACCTCGAGAAATGTTTAAAGGATTACTCCCCATGGATGAGTGGATCGACAGAGAGGGCTGTGGAGAACACTATTAAAATTGGGGCTGTATTCGCAGAGGTCCGTTTTTTTTTAGGTAGCGACTAGCAGAACACTGACACCTTGCAGTTGAATCCAATCACAAAGGCTGTCTTTGGTGTTGCCAAGGTTACGTTTGAGGTTCGTGTTCCCTACTGGCGTATCAGGCAGGAGATAACGCTTGATCATTTAGCTCTTGAATGTACAAAACGAGTACGACCAAATACCATCCGTCCTTCTAGACCGATTGAAGCGCATTCTGCATTTCGCGGACAAAATAGTCGAGGACAAAATAGTCTGCGAAGAGTCGGATCTCTTGGAGGGGATCATCCCACGAATGTATGAGGTGATGCACAGAGTCGCAAAAGTTTCGTACGACTACGTCACACATGGTGGGTCCTCACCTGATGACCCTGGCAAGTACTAATAATTGCAGTGAGAACGGCGGGCGGGTCAGCCTACCAGGAGATGATCAAAGAAATAGAGAGTGAGCTGACGAGGGTCGTCGAAGACTTTTACCGTGCAGCAGATGTTGAAACTCTCCGCCGGACCATAAGGACTGGTGAGCACTCGTTCTCTCCATCTCTCGATAGATCATTCTCAACAGTTCCGTGTAGAGCACCACATTTTGCTTAGTCGTCTCAAAGATGTCAAGACCAGCTATGACCGGAATCTCTGCTGTATGAAAGACACCCGCAAATCCCTCCTCGAAAACATCATAGCTTGGGTGGCCAATGGATTGGAGCAGACAGACGGGGGAAATACATACTGGATCTACGGCTTACCTGGAATCGGCAAAACGTCGTTAGCCCATTCGATCTGCGCGAGCCTTGACGATAAACAGCAGCTCGCTGGAGCATTTTTCTGCCGGAGGGATGACCAGGAATTGAGAGACCCCAAAAATATCGTTCCGACTCTCACCCGCAAACTCGCGATACTCTTTCCCCCTTTTCGACGAATTGTCGCAGAATTTCTTCGTAACAACCCAAACGCAGCGCCTGAATCAATGCCCACTCTCTTCCTTGAATTCATCCAAAAACTTCCTCGCCTCCCAAAAAGGACTCTCGTGTTTGTCATTGACGCACTTGATGAGTGCGGCAACGCTCAGAGTCGTCTAGGCGTCCTTCAGGACCTGACAAACGCGACCGCATGCGCTCCATGGCTCAAGGTTATCATCACGAGTAGACAAGAAGTCGATATCCAACGTTTCTTTGATAGTCCCGCCCAATTGTCGCATTTGCGATATGGTTTGACCGCAGATGAAGAGACCACCTCCAACCTAAGAATCTTCGCGGAATCCCGATTCAATAGGGTGGCTTCAAGCCGGTCCCTCCGATCTCCTTGGCCCGAACCATTGCTCTTGGATCGAGTTATCTCCCGGGCAGCAGGTCTGTTCATCTTCATCGAGACTCTTGCACTTGCCCTTGAGCACTGCTATGAACCCACTAAGCTATTGGGGGCGACCTTGCAAGACTCAAGCAGCCCTGGCTTGACGGCTCTATACGCACTGTACTCCAGTATAGTCAGGGCACGAAGAGTGCACCGCAATGCCGAATTTCGGCGGATGATTGGAGTACTTCTTATCACGGCGCCGTACCGTCCGCTGTGTGAGGAGACAATCGCAGAGCTGGCAGGAGTGAGACCTGACGTGGTGAAGATATGGGTAGACGATCTCGGCTCTATGTTCTATCGAGACGAAAGAGCCGGTGGAGGAATTCGTGTCCGGCATTTGTCCATTTCGAACTTCTTTGTGAGCGACTACTGCCAGGCCGACTATCAGGTTAACCTCAGAGACGCAAATGCTCAACTGGGTATCGCCTGCCTCGAGAAAATGGTCGAACAGCTCCGTTTCAACATCTGCGGGCTCGAAGATTCCCGGCTCGCGAATGCTGATGTTAAAGGACTCGCATCGAGAATCAAAGAAAATATTTCCGACGCATTGCAGTATAGTTCTCTGTATTGGTCAAATCATCTTTGCTTTACTCCCGACACTCGTGAGCGGCGTCTGTTGCACATGCTGAGGAAATTCTTTGAAGGCCCCTATGCACTATATTGGGTTGAAGTATTGAGCATTATGGGAATGTTGCGAATTGGGGTTCCAAGGCTTCGAGAACTGACATCGAAATTGATCAAAGTGAGTAAAGCTCCGGTTTGCTGTGATGGGCATTCGAAAGGGATTCTAATTGGCTCTAGGATATGGAGTCGAAACTGTTAGAAAGAATTCAGGATGTTTGTCGTTTCATGAACATCTTCTGCATTCCCATCTCTATAAGCACTCCGCACACCTATATTTCAGCGGGACCATTCCTGCCCTCAAAGTCACCTTTATCAACGGTCTTTAGCACATATTTCACTAGAGCCATCCAGGTGCAAAGCGGAAAATTATTGTCATGGCCAGAGCCGCCATTGGAATGGATTGGACACGAGAGCGGTGTGAATAGCATAGGCTATTCCCCAAACGGGTGCTACATTGCCACTGGGTCGTATGACAAGACGATTCGGATCTGGGATGCCGAAACTGGTGATACAGTCGGCAAGCCTTTGGAGGGGCACACTGGCGTGGTGCGCTCAGTTGCTTACTCTCCCAATGGGCGGCACATCATCTCTGGGTCATATGATAATACAATTCGAATCTGGAGTGCTGAGACTGGCTCTGCAGTCGGCAAGCCTTTGGAGGGGCACACTGGCGGGGTGTCCTCAGTTGCTTACTCTCCCGATGGGCAGTACATCATCTCTGGGTCATATGATAATACAATCCGAATCTGGAGTGCTGAGACTGGCT
>Ga0307515_10007144_pt1 | contig 22165 bp, 21 predicted proteins | sample 17_EM_MG_FD_194513 | JGI IMG/M metagenome (GOLD analysis project Ga0307515, IMG submission 194513) | Populus trichocarpa ectomycorrhiza microbial communities from riparian zone in the Pacific Northwest, United States - 17_EM | ecosystem: Host-associated > Plants > Roots > Unclassified | place...
TCAACGCTGACAAACATTCAGTCGAAGACTTGGACGTGTATCCCAACCTTGAACACGTTGAAAACATCGCAGACTCGGAGTCTCAACCACCGCCACTTCATCTGCCGCGGAGGGAAACATACACCGGCGCCGGCGCTCAGCTGAGCGATTACATTGCTGAGCCATGGGAACGCGACGCTCAGGGTTGCCTTGAGACGAACCTACAGAACAATCCCTACTGCCTGTTTGCGACGCATGATGAGTACAAATATATCCAGCGTGGGATCAAGAAGAACGGTATGAAGACGTACTTTGACAACGTGCTGAAGGAAGAATACACCGCTCTGCGTTTCCCAAGCTTCAAAAATGGGGATTGCGTCCAGAAGCTCATGGCTAGCATGCCAGATGATCTGGCTCTCGGGGAGTGAGAACTACACGCCCTCGAGGATATCAGATGGAATGACAATCACCAATGGCCTATCAAATTTTGCAGTCGAGACATCATCAAAAGCATGAGATGGTTGATGTGGCAGCCAGCCTACGCCGAGCATCTCATTTACGACCCTCAGCGTTGCTGTAACAGCGATACGCCACCGAAACGCCTCTATACCGAAATGCACACTGTGGACTGGTGGTGGGAGACACAGGTAAGCGGAGATACTCGAGGATAATAACGTGCTAATCGAGGTTAAGGCAAAGCTCACACTGGGGGATACACTGGTTCCCTTGATCTTCATGTCCGACGCAACACATCTCTCGAATTTTGATGTCGACAAGAAAGAGTGGCCTGTATATATGACAATTGGTAATCTATGTTCGAAGATCCGCCAGATGCCCTCAGCTCACACCGTCGTAATGGTCGCTCTCCTACCGATTCCATTGAGGAACCGCGATATTCCTCAGAAGCGGCTAGATGAGCAGCGGCAAACAAACCGAGAGGTGCTGAATGAAGTACTCCGGCGGGTACTCCAGCCTCTCACCTTTAAACTCAATCCCAGCGCCGAGAGCGGGTATTACAACGTTCTCTGTGCAGATGGCAAGTTCAGGCGTTGCAACCCGGTTTTAGCAGCATTGATTGCAGATTGCCCTGGGTATAGCGACCTACATCATCTCGAGCGGCATGTCTGTTTCTGGTGCGAGTGTCCAAAGAATGAACTTGGAGATTATGTCCCTTCTGACAAGCAACACCCCCGGCGGGATCACAACCTATATAGAACGCTCAGCGATGCCAACACCATGGCAGCCGATGCCGAACTCTCATCGCGCCATGTCCACAGAGAATTCAACGTGTTTCGACATATTCCCTGTATCGTGAGCGACCTCCCGAAGCCCGACCTCCTCCATACAATGCAGATCGGCATGCTTGACCATCTCCAGAAGTGGATTTTCCACTTCATGAAGACACACGAATGGCTTGACAAATACAATTCAATCTGGTGGTCCGTGCCTGCTTACCACAACCTCACACCAAAAAATGAGTCATATGAGGAAGTTTCTCAATGGAATGGGAAGGAGATGAAAGAAATGAGCCGGTACTTGCTTGGAGTTGTAACCCAGTCTTTACAAGGCGGAAGCACCGCTCAGCGTCCCATATTCAATCGCGCAATTGAGTGCACACAGGCATTGTTAGAATTCTATATGTATGCTCGACATAAATCTCACGATGATGCAACTTGGAGCTACAAGGAGGACGCCTTGTATCGTTTTTACACTTTCAAAGTTGTTTTCTTACTCGGGTGAGCCGGCAAAAAGGCCAAGGCCACAGCCAATGCCCTGAGAACGGAACTCGTGAAGAAGCGGAAGGTAGACAAGTAATCAAATGTTGAAACTTGGACGCCGTCCAAGAAGCGGCACGAAATTAACGCCTGGCGGGATTATATCAGCCACGAGATAGATGTTTCCAAGGAGTTGGATGCCGACTTCAACTTTCCGAAGATCCACTTGATGTCTCATTGGGTCGAACAGCATCATCGATACGGAGCCTTGCAACAGTATTCTGCCGAGAGACATGAACAATCACATGAAACGAACCTCAAGGACGGTTGGAATGCCTCCAATCACTATCTCAACAACCTACCGCAAGTAATCACCTGTCAGCGTCGCATTCTCTGCTTCGAAATCAGAGAGCTCAATCTCCAAGCCCTCGCTCAGCGTCGGGAGAACAGTGGTGCCACCTGGAAAGTCCTCCCTTCCGGTGCTGATCTGGCTGCCCCCCTGGGCTGCCAGTCATAAGCGAAGCCAGAATTCATGGGGCCCCAAAACCGCCGTGATGAAAAGCATCCTGACGCTATGATCAAAGACTTCAGAGCATTACTCGACAATAGACAAGACGCAATGCACCGTGTGGCAATATACAGCGCCACGCGGGAGTTTATCAAGCATAAGAGTCGTAACAAGACGTATATATGGGATGAACAACTGCACGCAATGGAGCTCTGTATTTACCATGGTAATAATGTTCAAGTTGAAGGTTTAGATGCTGAACGCATATCTCAGATGTGTCGATGCACAGGAGGCCAGAGCTGGCGCGGAGGGGATCGACGGAACGACTGGGTGTGGGTAAAGCAACGCCCGGGGAGGTGTTATGGCGCGCTGAATGGGCGTCTTCCGTGGCAACTGCAACGACTATTTAAAATCAAACTTCTAAACGATGATGGAGCTTTCGTTGAGTACTGGTTAGCCCTGGCGCTCACTCCAATACCTGAAACCTCGGGTAACTTGGATCCCGTCTCGAAATTTGTACAATTGAGAAAAGCACCGGCAGCCGTTGCTTTGCAAGTTTTCAGTGTGGAAAATATTGTCGACTGCGGGCACATCATTGCAGAGATAGATACTAGTAGTAAGAAAGGAGACAGACGGAACGAACGATGGATTTTCAATAGCCACATAGATCTGGCGACGTGGAATGATGTGTATAATTAGTAAAGAGAGAATGGCATTTTGCGCGCAGGTAGAAGGAACGCGAGGAGAGATATTCCCAGCGTCACTCATCGCCTTGCAATCCCGTGTAATTAGTAAAGAGAGAATTGCATTTGCGCGCAGGTAGAAGGAACGCGAGGAGAACTTTTCGCAGCGTCACCCTTCGCATTGCAATCCCGATGCAAGCGCGTACCCAATGAACCCATCCAGATGTATAGTCACAGTAATCCACAACGCCAGAGTGATCGTTTAAAATAGGAGACCGACAGAACGAGAAGAAACGGTGACACAGCAATCAGAGGGCGATATGGAACGCAACGCGTTGAATTGACGCCGGGCGCGGAGTAATCCGCCACTGGGGTGTCTCTGACGGCTCTGACGGAGCGCGTCCACTCTGACGGAGCCATTCCGCCCGGACGGAAATATTTCTTGCTCATGTTGTCTTCCTTCCACCCTGCTCGGGATGGCTGCCTTAATGTCCATAAAATGGACCCCTGTTATATGGCCATTTATTCAAGCAGCATGAGGTCCGTCGAGCATGATAGCCACTGCATCAATGGCTGACCTTCCTTTCCTGCTTCCGAATTGTCCTTTGCTCTGTAGCCCGCTTCTCTCGGCCTCCAGAGACAGCAGCTCCGCAGCTACTTTCTCCAACACAATTCCCATTCAGCTATGCAGCGATATAGAGTGGTAGGCCTTCAGCTTTGTATAGTCGTCTTTGCCAGGCGTGCGAATCACCAAGCTGATAGCCCGCTTCCATACCGCTGGATCTCTCCCAGTGCGAATTGCCCCCCTTGTCTGGCTCACGATTCTCTCTTTATCCCACTCCCAGAGCAGCTGTATAGCACCAAAAGACAGCGTGTCTGGTCCCGGTGCTTTCTTGACTGACTGAGAAAATAATCATCGCTTGACTGCTTGCTATGTGACGCAGGTGTGAGCGCTGCCCGCAGTAGGCAGTCTGTAGTTCTCGTTGCCGTTGTTTGGGGGAAATGTTTCCTGCCTCAGCATCTCCTCCTTCTCCAACGATGTGTTTGCTTCCTTACCATCTGTGCCTGTGAAGGCCTGTACAGTCAGGTTCGCTCGGGGGTTCGTGTATTGCGCCGCTCTCCACACCTCGGCTCCGCTGAGGTTCTACAGGTAATCGCCTTATATTTTGCACTTGGACTGCCGGAAGACATTCTGGTGCTCTGGCTTCGCCCAGGCAGCCTCCTCCAAGTTCCGTGATCTCCTTCTCTCTCCCCCGACAGTCCTTTGTCTTTCTTTGATGTCGGTGTTCCACCATGTCTTTGACCTGGCACAGACTCTGATTGTCGTAGCCGTGGCATCTGGAACGTTGCTCATTGCTTCCTGACACCATGTCACATCCTGCCCCACCTCGTCCACTGTGCACTCTGCATCTAGTTGAGCCCTCTTCTTGGCTAATTTCTTCAATAGCTGCTCAGCTGGATCCGCATCCTTGTCCGTCATCGCCTCTAAATTCCACCCTACTACCCTCTCATCATTCGCCTCCTCCCTGCTGTCTACTCCCATCTCGAATTCTATGACCTCATGGTCGGATCCAGTGGCGTGATCATTTGCCAGTATGGACCACTTTACTATTGGTCGATTTGCCAACGTCAGGTCGATCACCGACTGGTCTTCCTTGTTCCCCCTTGCCCAATAGTGGGTGGGCCTGCCATCATTCCCAATCTCCAGTCTGTTCTCGTCAATCGCCACTTCCCATTAAGCAGCATCCCGCTGCACTTGGCATCTTGGGTCCCAACAGTGGCTGTGAGCGTTGAAGTCTCCTGCGAGAACACTGCTGTACTGCAGAATGACTCTCTTCCAGTTTAACTTTCGAGCCGGTCTCTCTCGCTCTGCCGAACGCCCATCTTTTCGATCATAAACATTGACAATCCTCGTAATCTTTTCACATCTTCCCCAGGTGTCCCTAGTGATAACATCCAATTTGGCCCCTCTGCTAAAAACCATCCTCTCATCAACCACAAGGCCACTCCCCTTCCGTATCGCCGTCCAAACACTTTTCTTTTTCTTATTTCGTATGCCGAATGGCTGATCCCAATGTCTCCTCGGTCTCACACTGAGTCTTGCAAGCCTACTATGTCTGCCCTGGGTTCGACTCCCGTCACCTGCGCCACAATGGTCCACTCGTATGACATTGCGCAGCTATGCTGGATCACTCTAATCATTCGTAGCCAGGGCTCCCATTTTAATATCAGTTGCGGTATCAGTTGCAGTCCTGGTCGCGGTCTCAGTCTCGGTCTCGGCCTTTGTCACGTTACTTGCCTCCCCCACTGCCTTCTCTTTGTCCACATCCGCCATCTCTTCTTCATCTCCCCCTCCTTTCGCCACCCCTTGGTGCCTAGGGCCAAGCACCACTCTATTCAAGCCCATTGCCATGTCCCGAGCTGCACTTGTGGGTGCACGTCCTGCCAGCTTTATTCATCAGTTCTGCCACGCCGCTTGGTTGGCTTCCCTCTTCGTCACGCACCAGCTGCTGAATGCGATGTGACTTCTTTTGCAATTAGGTCACTTCTCCAGCATGTGGCCGGAGAGTGATCCCTGTTTTGCACTGCATCGTACTAGATTTCACTTGTGGTTGCTTGTCCTGTGATGGCCTGAGCAGTTGCCACATTTGGGCTTGCTGCCGCACTTGTTCTCGATGTGGCCAGATCCAGAGCAGAGGTCACAGCTGCTGTCTGCTTCTTGGTCGATGTACTTTTTGACTCGGTACCACACTCCCGCCTCATTGATGCCTTTCTCGACTGAGCTCTGTGCCCTCTTGCTCCCCTTCGCGAAGAACACATCAAACGATGCAGCAATTTCTCTGTTCGGCCTCCTCTCCCTAATGTCACTGGGATTCACCTGCCACCGTGTTTTGGTGGGGACTACTATACCCTCGTTCTCTGCTTCAAATTGTTCTAGCATCTTCTGCAGGCTTTCGGTGCCCTTTCCCATGTACCGTGTGAGATGCACTGCGTTGATCTTTAGCCTTTCACAGGACACATTCTCTTCGACATCCACAACTCCTTTGTTGACCGTCCTCGCTGTGGTGATGATGATGTTGCCGTACTCGAGAGCCCTCTCTGCTGTCGCATGCGGGTACGTGATTGCAGTAATCGCACCCTTGGCGCCCCTCTTGATGTTCATGATCCTAATATGGCCCAGTGCCTTTGGGTGAAAGTGCGCTCTGGTAATCGCTGAGGCGATTTCCTGGTCCATTTTATTGGAAAGCGGTACTCTCTCCTCTCTTCCTGATATCAGGCGTCCCCCTGCCATGCTTGATCCCTCCGTCGGGGTGAGGCCTGGGCCTGGGCCTGTGGCTGGGCTGATTGGTGCCCACCAACTTTTGGTTTGGGGTGGGACAGTCTCCCACCATCTAGCGCGTGTGGGTGTGGGTGCTGACTTTGGCTTGGGCATGGGCTGCGGTTTTGGCTGCAGTTTGAGCTGCAGTTTGGGCATGGGCTTCTGTTGCTGCTGCGGCTGCACGTGCACCTTTGGTCACTCTTCTCGCATTGTTCCTGAATGTTGAGAGGCCTCGAGCCCCCCACAGTCTGTACTCGCAGTCTCTTCTCTTTCTCTAGCTCTCTCCTACTAGCCTTGTGCTACGCATTTCATGGTCTTAGTGATCATTTTCGTGATGCCCGCCCCCCACACCTTGTCATCCTCATAGCGGGTGTCCCACTTCTGCTCTTTCTCTTCCATCCACCCCATCTTTGCCAGCGGCTGTGCCTCCTCACGGTCTGCCATGGCTTTCACCAGGTTCGCGAGATGCCCAACTGGTTGGTGCAGTTGCAGCAGTTCCTGTGCCTGCTGCCGTGTCGTCTGCTCCATGCTGCTCCTCCAGTCAGGAGGGGCCGCCGGGGCCTAGCTCCTCCTTCTCCGTTTTCTGTTCTCGTTTCTCTTCTTCAGCTCCAATCTGGTTGCGCCTGAAGTCGCGATGGCGATGAATGTCGCCACCGTCGCCATCTCAATGGCCACATTCATAGCTGAGTTGCTCCTCCCATTTCCAGCTTCTCCCGCGTCCAGGTCTCTCCTCCCGCTCACTCTGAATTCGGTGATCACTTCACTGAGGCAAGTCTGGTAGTCCTCGTCGTTGCTTGCTCGATTGCCGACACATTGTGTCAGTCGCGTTTTCTGCCAAGCCTTCACGTGAACCCACTACGTTGTGTGGATTGCTGTGCGTGCCCTCCTCCTGTGGTCTGGCTGGTGCTGGGACGCTTGCTCTGGGGTCAATTTGACGTCTAGAATTGATTGCCGCCGTCCGTTTTTTAATTTCTATCGTTGTTGTCGACTTATCGCGCTGTTTCTGTTTCGCCAAGACTTTTGGTGTTGCGTGGTGGTCCATCGTTCCATTTGCGTGCAGTGCGACTCTTTTCTTGACCGACTCTCGGAGTGCGACTCCAATTACCCACAGTTCTGCGTTGTAGACCTCCACGTGTCCAGTGCCTGGGTGGCTGCGGACGGACTTCCAACCGTTTCTGTGTCTGCACACTGCTGCGGCTCCTACTCTCCCATAGTCGGTTCGCAATCCGTCCGTCCACCACATCCAGACCCCCGCCCCTACTTTGACTTCCTTCTATCTCGCCCATCGCGTCCCTTCTCTCTTAACCGCGACGTCGTCACTCAGTATCACAGTTTTGACTGCTGGCTCCTCTTCGGGGTCGGGCCAGCACATAGTCACTGTTGTCCGCCCCGGCAGATGCAGACCTTCTGTGTAGGAGCCAGAGGTGAAATGCGGGCCAATCTAGGAACACTGGGTGCAGAATCTTTCACATGGAGTAGAGCCAGGAGCCGAAGATCGTGCCTAGGCGGTTAACGAAAGTCATGACGATACCGCGGGGCTACCGGTCAAAGTGAACTTATAGAGTTCGTCTCCGAAGGTGAAACAAATGCAGAGGGAGATGCTCATAGTGGCACTCGCGGCTGTTTTCGGAGAACCATTGGGGGTGAGAGAACAAGCCATCGGCGGAAGAGAGCTCCAAGGTGCTAAACGGAATGATGATTGCCGGAGATGGATGAGAGATGAGGGTGAAGTACTTACGTCGTGGTCCGCTATTTTGGGGCTGGAAAAGTTCTATTTGTGGGTAACCGGAAAGGAAGCGCTTCTATGATGAATACTAGCATCGGTGGCGGCTTTGCCGCCCCCAGGATTCGAAACGTTGAGCATGGTGGACTTGTTACGATATCAGGCAGATCACCTAGACTTCTGCTGTGTGTCCACCACTGTGTATCATGATTTGGTGCAGCTGTGAATCCGCAGCTGTGTATCTGCTGCCGTGTATCTGCCACTGTGTTTGCTGTGTTGTATATCTGCCATTGTTTTTGCCGTTGTATATCTACCGCTGTGTATCCGCCCCTGTGTATCTGCCCCTGTGAATATGCCGCTGTGGATCTGCTGCTGTTTATCTTCCGCTGTGTATCTGCCACTGTATCTGCTACTGTATATCAACCACTGTGTCTACTATGTTGTATATCCACTGCTGTATCTGCTGCTGTATATCCACCGCTGTATATTTACCTCTGTGACTGCTGTATTATGGAGAGTGATCGAGTACAAAGAGAGATTGAATTATCTATCTTACAAAAGTGATTGTCTACCGAACTATCTAATGGTAGAATCCATGCCTTTATATTCCTAAGAAATTTGAAGTTCGCTGGAGATGGTACTCTAGAGTGGCGCCGGCAGTGGCAAATGGCAGGTGGCAAGTGAAAATTTGTGAATGAGTCTACACAAATGACTCAGTGCATTAGCAAGCACTCTCCCATCCTTTCTAGCAGCTTCGATGGCGTTCTAAAAACTTGTAGGTCTTCGGGACAAATCATGAGTCAACATGTGGATATCCGCCATAGTACCCGCCACTGTATCTGCCCCTGCCACACGCGCCACGTGGTAAGTTCACCCGACCAATGAGAATGCTTCGAGCGGACAAACCAAGTGTATAACTATTAGATAGCGGTGAACGTGATCTGGGTGTATTGGTGGATGGTGCAACAGTTCTGCAGAATGTCCTTTGTCGGAAAGATTCGTGATGTGCTCTGGCGTTCTTCTCTCTGGGGGTCGTGTATATAGACCTTATGGAAAGACGCCCACAGACTAACGAACAGTCTATTTCCGCTACATCATTTTTTTCGCTCGACCGTATCATCATCATCCGGATCCCCCACTCCCGGATCCCCTTCCCACCCCGCAATCTTCCACGCTAATCCTTCTTTGACCGGTTCGTAATCCGTCCACTGCCCTTTCACACACCACTTGCCTCTAACGAAAAGCACAATTAGCACGCCCGAAAACGAGGTACTCAGGCATATGTCACATACATCTGCATCTCACTTCTTCCCAGCTCCAGTGTCGGGGCCGCGAACCCCGACTCTACATGCCGCTTCTACAGCGACCCCAACAACCATCAGTCTTTCCCAATCAGCACTAACAGACCCCCCTTTGTTCCAACCCCTGAACACCCCAATTAAGAAGGGATCTCGATAAAACTCTCCAATACCCCGGCAGCGGCACCTACAATGACTAAAGGATCTCGCGGGTTCGAGTGTATACTGTCAAGCCCACCACCCGAATACGTTTCTGTTACCATGCACTCTAGCTGTATAATACACATTGTGGGGCCGCATTGGACGGTGGTGCTGAAGGGTTGGGTGGACAGGGCATAAGGTACCTGTTGCATGTCCGAACACACCTGGCACGGCCATTACAGTTGGCGAAAATACACTTCAAACCTTCAACCAATAAGCACCCACTCCTGTCAGGTCAATCTCAACTCTCCGCAGGTTAATATGAGCCTTGCACTAGTACTCTAGACGTCAAGATAAAGAAGCAAGCTATAAATTATTATTTACCGTACAATCTAGATGTATCCGGTTTATTGTAGCAACCCAGAACCCTGAACCGTTATTTTATCTCATCTGTGCTGGAGTTAATGCAACTTCAAAACTTCCGGGAGAGTAAAATGGTGCGCTTTGTTGGGGCAAGTTTTTGAGTACGTGTATTGCGAGTTGATTCCTTGGCATTATGTGGGTTTCTGTCTACAGTTTAGTACTTTCGCCTGATGACTATGAGCTTCACATCTCGGTGTCACGTCACAACAAATAATAAATCACGACTTTTTAGCACCTGATCGTTTTGTACACGCACGCTGTGCTCTATACACTAGACACTCTCGTCTCCGCACTATCAACAGCACTTCCTAATTCCTTGCCGCATTAAATCTCACCCATCTCTGGAACCACCACCCTCATTTCCTCATCTCCATACACTGACCCATAGGCTAGACATGAAATGTGAAACGTTGAAGTGGTTAACTTAGCTAGTCATGTATTCAATCCCCGATGCAGGATCAACCGGCGCTTCGACCCACTCAAGCTTCCCTTGCCCCCCGTCCTCCTCACCTTCTCTTTCTCTTCTTCGCCTACTCCTCTTTTTTCTCCTTCTCCTCTGTCTTATCCGACTTTCCTCGACATTCCTAACTGGCCTCGCCATCCGGTGCGGGATCAGTCGGTTTTTCTGCCTTTGCCTTCCCCCGCCTCCTCCTTCTCTTCTTCCCCTTCTTCACCTCATTATCCTTCTCTCCGGGTTCAGCCGGCTTTTCATCAGTTTCTTGGCTAGCTTGGGCAACCGGTTTCTTCAACTTCTCGTATTCTCCAATTCTGCGCAAAACAAATTTCAAGGCACCTTTCTCCGCCTCGCGTGACGGGTACACCTTCTTTGGGACACTCTGGTATGAATAAATGCCGAGATCCATTATAGTCTTAAAGAACTGTAGCGGTTCGTGTTTGGGGCAGCCATCGCGGACGTACTTCAAGAGGTCGTAAATATTGCAATGCTTATCTATTACAGCCTTCATCGTAAGAGGTTAGCCACCACGGTGTTGATATTAAGGTTCAAACGATATCCGTACCATCCGGCAGGCTTCTGCGGTCTCCGGTGCAGCGCCCTGTACTCCGAGAACTTCGCACAGGAACTGCCATCCGTCGATATCATCATCGTCGCATCCAAACGTCTTGTTAAAATCGAACCTGATCGCATCGTGGAACAAATCCAACGCCTCCCTCCACTCCAAGCTGCGATACCCCCACCCATTAAACTCCGCCAGCCGATCCAATTCAGCCTCGGGACTGCCCCTCGGATTGTACTCGAAGCCTTCAAATTCTTCCTCATACTCTTCAAAGAAGTCCAGTACGCGCGATCCGAACTCTTTCTGATATGCTTTGTTGAACTCTTCCTCGGCTTTTCTGTACGGCCGGTTGGTCGCCTTCCATTTCCGCACTTCTGCGAGGCGTGAGAATTCGTGCTTCGGGTGTGCGCTGGGGCTGTAGCAGGGGAATGGGTATGTCTCAATGAAGAAGCGGTGGATGGGAGACATCGTGTGGGCGAGGAGGGCAGCGAGGAAGGCGTGGCGGTGCGTTTTGTATGTTTTTGTCCCCTCGTTCCATTGTCGGAGTACGCGTAGGCGCTCGAACTCATGTTCGGGGGAGTTGGTGCGGTCGTAGTCGAAACCGCGGAACTGGGCGAAGAAGTTGTTCATGTTGGCAAGGCTGGTGATTTTACACAAACAGATAGCGGACACGCAGGTTAATATATTGTTGTAATGGTTGGTCTCAGCCGAGAAAGGGGGGCGGTGTAATTTTGGTACAAGGGTATTTGGAGCGCGGCGACACACGGACACAAACGCCCGACTTTTTCACCCGATACAACTACAAATGCCAAGATCCTCACCATTCACTACAAAGTAAATATTTTTGAGAAAACTAGATAAAATCATCTTTGGTGGAGTATTTTATTCTCACGCCCAACTCTTCGATAATTCTCTCTATCATTGTACTGGAAGTTTAGAATTTCCGGGAGCACCCGACATTGGCAAATAACAATTCACTGGCGATAGTCGAGGTGTCGATGTGACGAGGGTGACGACAGAGGATTGCGATTGCGTAGGATTCGCCTGCACAGCCAGCGAAACAAACGAAGCGATTAGGCCGGTTCCTCCTTGTGCTATAAAAAGGTGTGTGCGTTACCAAATCCAGCGCAGCAGGGATTGCGAAACGCTGCTACGCGCTTACTACCAGTTGGTCGTGCCATGTGGCTACGCATCGATGGGCGCCAAAGACCGTTGCCACGTATGGTTCTCTCGTACCGGCATCGCGTTAAACCGCTTTTGTGCGCACATACGGAAGACTTGTCCTCAATGGCACATCCGGTTATATGTAACCGTTTGGGGTTTAATAATTCTTTAACTGCTTTTTAACCCTACTTAATCGTTTACAGTTCAACGATGATTCTGTTTAATGTTTATCATTACCATTTAACGTCATCGTTTAACTAGAAAGGGCAATGTTTCACCTGATAGGTTAATCTGAATACACGAATTCATCGTTTAACTTAAGCGGAAACTAGAGCAACTATTAAAGTCAGATCCTCATGTGACCTGGTCGCCGTGTGTCAGGAGCCCAGATACTCTGCCGTGGGCATTGATCGGGTTAGACAGAAGGAATAAACTTATATTGCTCCGGATATGGACCGTATTTTGCACCGGCTGGGACCTATCCTGCGGCACTCAGTCAATTGGTATCTATACGAGCTGATGCGACAATTAAAGAGTTCCTTACTATCACTATCATCAAGCAGCACTCATTACCACCCTCAGTTATTATGGTGATATGGAATCAAATTATAAACGGAGTCGAACTACGAACGGATCTACGGAACGTACCCATCTCGATGCATGTGGTACTCGAACAATGGTGGCCCAAGGCTTGCACCCGGTAAAGGTCAATTTGTCATTGTGCCGATCTTACCATCGATGGATTTACTATTACTTCTCTTGCCGCCAGCATACGCAATGAGCGGCTTGTTAGGATTTTGATGAGTGCATACCAGCAATGGGGCAGAAGCATGTCTGTAGCGCGAGAATGCTATTTGGACGCGGTGAGGACAGGTCTTCTCCACATGCATTGATGTAGCTGCTGCAGCGTTGTATGTTGTAGGGCACGCCTCTCCCAGATATACAAACTCGGGGACCGCATGATGACTGCTTGCATGCAGGCGGCTGACACGGGCATTTACCCAATACTCTGGGGTTTGCACTAGGATTTGTGGAGCTACGGTAGAACGGACCCACAAAACGGCACGTTGAGCCTGCAGATGAGGTATCCCTTGTAGGCTGAATAGGCGATCAAGTAGCGGCGATAGTTGCAGCAGAAGAGCGTACCAACAATGTGGACCTTGTATGACAGCTGCCGGCTCGCTGAGACATGAAGGGAGTGGCTGGACGGCGAGGTTTGGCTCGCTCCTGGGCGAATCGGTAATGACAAGGCTTCCTGGATTTACTGTTCTCCGCTTCCATCCCTTCTTTTTGATTCTTTGGCTATCACGGATGGAGCAGATTCAGAGCTGTACGAGTTCGTGCGAGAGATCATTCCTACAGACTATTGACGATTGAGAGGTGAAGCGTACTAAGGAGCGCGAAATACTTACGAACTACAATTGGAAGCCCGGGCACGAGATGACGCCAGATATGAGAGACCATGGTCCTGTCGAAGGCTACTGAATCGATGGAAAGAGTTATCGCAGAGGCCACAAGATTTAGACTTACGAACAGAAATATACACATCTCGGAAGTGTATGGACGGATGATCGTGACGCGTTTCAATCAGCCTTATTGACTATGGCGATCTACACAAGGTTATCTTCAATTCTACCATTTCATGAGATACTTACTTTCAATGACAATCGAAGAAACTGGCAATCGAATGCGGATATGCAGATCATGTACCGGCTGCCTCGCCTTACCGAGTACAATACCGAGTACAATTCAGGGATACCAATCAAGCAGCCGTATGGCGGAGATAGCAATGCCGAATATGATCCGAATCCTGTTTCGAAGATACAAAAGCTATGAACTACGACGTTACATTACCGAGAATACAATTTCGAATGCAATCTCGACTAAGACCAGTGTTCCGAAGGGGTCAGGCCGGCCGCCGGCCGGAATGCAGATCTGTAGACCGGTCAGATACAGGCCACCTAAATTACGGCCGCCACCGACCTGGGCCAGCCCAGGCCATCTCCCATCAAACCTGGGTCGACCTGCAGATATCTATAGATGTGGGTGGGTTATTATGTGGCCTGCAGAAGCCTGCATAAATCTGCAGAAGCCTACATAAATCTTTAGATTTAGCAAGGTTAAATAAATAGTTGCTGCGAAGCACACTACTACTGCATATATCTGCACATATCTGGGTTGACCTGCATAGACCTGCAGAAGCCTACATATATCTTCAGATTTGACAAGGTTAAACAAATACCTGTAGCGAAACACACAATTACTGCATATATCTGCATATATCTACATTTGCCTGCATAGACCTGGAGTGTTTGAAATCATAGGAGCGTGCAGGTCTGGCTCAAGTTGATGAGGTCCGTGAGGTGGATGAACTGCTCAAGGCCTTGGAGAAGCGGCAAGTGCATATTTGAGCATAAGAAGTGGCTGTGTTTGGGTTAGAGAAAATGTGGTGGAGGACATTGATGGTTAACAATATTTGTAATGAGTTTCTTTTATTTTTTAAAGATTTTGCATCACAATGTTTTGTGTTATCTAGTAGCACCATCGGCCGGCAGATATCTGCAGTCCGGTCAGATCAAATCTGCCAGATTGGCGGCCGGCCTGGGTCAAAAATTTCGTGGCCGGCCTTGGCACAGACTGGCACAGATCATGCTCAGATCTGACCGGACTGACCGCTTCGGAACACTGACTAAGACTCGGTAATCCCACGCTACACTGCTACGATGGCAATTAAGGATTACTATTTGACCTCCGAATAAACACCGAAGCAAGCCATACCAATCGATATTCCGTACGAAGCCGTATGGGATTTAGTCGGTGGCGAAGAAATGACTCCCAAAATAGGGGAATCACCGTATCGCAATCGAAAATAACCTCTACTGCAAACATTTACAGTCCCGGAAGTACTGGAATGAACATCGTGAAGCGCATTTAGCACGAATAGAGAAGCTAGCCGTGGGAAGCGTACCTGCAGAAGAGCCAACAAGCACACCGGAAGAAAAAGCGACATGTACATTCGGAAAAGAGTCAGCAAGCGCATCCAGCGATCGGAGACAATAATTTCACCCAGCATACGACGGACGTCATCTGTACCTGTAAATGCACTGGAGAGAGATGATAAGTCAAGCGAGCCTGACCCATGCCGAAAGAGTGCAAATATGGCTACTGAAGCAATTCTGAATGAGATCGAGTATGACCACCGAACGAATACCGAATAGCCTACCACAAACCATCACAAATTGCGAGAGAATCAATTAGCTACCGAGAGATGAGCAGCGAGATCTCACAGCGGCGTAGACGATTGCCGAAGGGCTGCACCAAGATTGAATAAGAGGATTATCGGGAGCCCTACCTAACCAAGCCATCGGCTGAGATATTTACCAAATGGCGTACCGAAAAATCAGGAAATAATTGCCGAACAGCCTACCGAACTGAACGCCGAACGACCGTACCTTTACTGAGCAGTGGTCCACAGAGACGCACTCTCGGCGAGATGACCCAAATATACTCCGGCTATTTGTTGAGGAGAACCATAACTTTGCACACGAAGTGATTGACTCGTCTGTTCTACAAAAATTATCGACGGGAACTCAATGCCATTCTATACACGAGGTTCCGCGGAGATACTGAGAGTGGCGAGTGAACAAGAGAAGGGAAAGTGAATGTTACAATATGGAGGAGCAGAACCGTGTGCGTGTATTCTATAGTACAGAGAAGGAAAGGAAAAAGACTCGAGGCATGTACAGGAGGCATCAGCCCCTGCATTAGTGACCGTCTATCAGATCTGTAACATGTCTCCGGCACATATACATCAGTAATAGTGAAGGTTGAGAATATAGGGAGAACTGTGTGAATAGACTTAGATACAGAGAAGAGAGAAGGAAAAAGCCTCGAGTCATATATGAGAAGTGTGCCCCTTACTATCAGCCCCATAGCGGTCAGCTCATTATGGGTGTTCCTACTGAACTGGAAAGTAATCCGCTTCGCAAATAAGTCAACTGGTTTACGAATAGGTCAACTTCGTCAACCAGCCAGCTGTAGCTCAAGGGTGCAATTATTAGTCGGTTGTTGTTGTTTATTCATACTGTATTCACTCTTACTAGAGTATGACAGGACCTAATACCCCCTCCGCCTCCGGGCGAGCCGGTTAGATGGCGGAGCTCCCCCCCGCTGCCCTTCATCCCCGCTGACAAATGAAAGATACAAGATAGAACAGAAAAGAAAAGATATAAGCCCAGCGCCACTGCCTTCCGCACCTGAGTCAGCCTCTGCGCCCGCCCCATACCACCATTCATTTGGGCGGGAACTTCCCGACTTCAGTGGCCGCCAGGAAGTCTACCACCGGTTGATCGCACTTGTCCATGGAAAGCAGCTCAGAGGCCTGCACGTGTCGGCATCTGCCCGCTTTCCAGCCCGTTACCATTCCCACCACCTTCCACAGTGCTTTCAGCTGGTCTCTGCACCGGATTCAATGGCGGAAGAGGTGCTCCCGTGTCTGGGCCACTGTCCATTCACACCACCAGCATTTATCGTCCTCTCAGTTGCCGAACCGGTTTAGGTAGCCTCCAGTGGGTGCATGCCCGCACTTTAGTTGGTAGACCCTGGCAGCCAGCGACTTCACGCTCGTCATCGGAACAGGTCTCTTGGTCCCTGTCTTGCCATAGAGTCTGTAGCTGAAGTACATGCTGCACTTGTCGGCCTCCCGCTTTGCCTTTGCTGCTGACCTTCCCTCGGAGATTTGTCCAGTACGATTTGAGGCCGCGATGTATGGCTGCTATATCACCTTGTATTCGCTTGAGTCTCAGGCCAAGTTGTCCTGACGGTCTACTTCTTCGTTTCTGGGGATGCCGGAATTATTAGTCGGTTGAACTATGCAAGGACAAAGGATTTAAAGTTTAGCTTTGTAGGAAGAGGCACTTGAAGCATAACCGCAACCCGATTCAGTGTTTCTAAACGGCCAGGCTGTCCCAGCTTTGCCTAGACCGGGTCTGGCTAGCCTTAGCAGCGGCTTTGAATTGAGGGCCAGGCCGGGCCTGCAGGCTTATTCTTGGCGGCCTCAAGGCTATTATGGCCAGATTCTCGGTCGTTGGGTTGAGGTTCAGGCTTCACTTACGACCAGAAGTTGGAACTTTTCAAAAGAGAACTATATGCTCTGACCAGAAGTGGGGAGTCGAGAGTTTCTCTCATGACAATTGTAATTAATCATCCTGCTGGAAGCTGACAGTTTCAAACAGCTTTGAACCAAGTTTGTCAACTAGAGATTTCCAAACTTCTACTAGGTGGAGCTCAATAGTCAGGATGCAAGTGGTAATATTCCCGAGATGTATGGAGTGGTCGGACAGGATGTTGAGAGTTTCTACCAATGTAGCAATATTTAATCTTCCAGAGGCAGGATGATAGTTTCTACCAGCTTGGAACTCAGTTCAGCAAGTAGAAAGTTTAGAGCAGCTACCACATTAAGTTCAATTCTCCAGCTGAATGTCAATACTTGGTAACATGTCTACCAATGTCTGTCACCGGCAAATACCATATTGTGTGAGTCAGATAAAGACAACCATGGTGGACTTTATGAATCTTCACACTGGAATGGCAAACATTTCTTGCAAAGGGCATTGAATTTACTAGCCACAAATTTGCAGTTTGGAATCTGGCAACGAAAAACCATTGTGCATTCACCCATAGTATGCTGTAGTTATGGCCAGCGAAGTCTACATTATCCAATTGTCCAAACAGAATGTAGTGAATTTCTCCCTGGCAGGTACTTATTATTGTCCATGCAAGATATAATGGCATGCCAACATGTCACTTGCCCAAAACTGGGCAACCTGCAATGTATATAGTGGACTCACCACATGCCTTGGACTTGAAGCAATACTGTGACCTATATATCAATGCCTCCAATGGCTTGATTCAATGATTGGAACAATATTCATATAATGGTTGGATGCCTGCATTTGGCATCATAGGTATATATATGGTAATTATAGGATTCTGGGTGCAAACATTGATGTGAGTGATAGTAGATGTAGATGTAATGGTAGGCTGATTGCGAGTGAGCTAAGATTTGCATCGAGATGACCATATGGAATGGCTGTTATGTGGCCCAGGTCATGTGCAGCCGTGTCATTATCCTCCTCTTTAGGCACAGGCCTCGTGTACTGCATGAGCCTGAATACGAGAAAAGGAAGGAAAGACAACGAATGTATTGAACAATCATGCCGCATACATACTCGTACAAACTCCAAAGTTCTGCTACAAATCACTTCCTCTGAGGGTGACCATTTGATGGATCTGGTGGACAGGGAAACTTCACCTCCCATCAACTGCAATCAAGTGGCCGTAAAACCCTTGCCAATACCAGTCATACCTGGGAGTATTAGCAACAGTTTCGTATTGGCAGTATGAGTCTGGGTCTAGGTCAAAACCGTATTGTTTCCAAATTGGCAGTCCAAATTGTCATTCCACCCCAACTGTCAGTTTGGGTACAGCTTCAATAGTCATCTCCCAACTCGTCTTAATTGAGCAGTGTGTCAGAGTGTCGCCTAGTTGATCCAGTAGTAGATTCATATAATGGTCTTGTTTTTGGGTTTTGATAATAGTATATTATTAAAATTGCTTCTTTCACATCCAGCGATGTCTGTATGCATGTTATACAGTTTGCAACATGGATTATGTCGGAATCAATGTTTGATCAGTTATTTGTCATAGTTTTGCATATAAAGAGAGTCGATGGTTCTGGTTTGACCTGAAGTATCTGCCCAATGCCTTGACTGGACATTATGTTATACCAAGAATTCTGACGCACCATCGAGGCCTATTTTCATGATGGTGGAATTCACATAGAATGCACTGACTTGCATAAAATGACTATAATTATTTCGTATATGAATTATTGCTATAAAGTGTCACTTAGATTATGCAATATTCACCAATAAAGGTTGTTGATGCTTTGTTGATGCTCATGTGCAGCATTGGACAGCAAGCAGGTCGCTGTTGGTTTTGCAACTAACCGTGACCAATAGGCCCTTTATGCCTAATGGCAATCAGTCACCACTTAGATTACAAAAGATGCAAAGTCCAATAACATGGATGCTGTGTCGATGCTTATTATCGGAATGGGTCAGTTACCCTGTCGCTTTCTCTTTGGCCTACAGTGGCCGCCAATATGTTGGGCATATATAACGGTGACGAAATCACTCGTCAATTGCCATTCTTCCACGATGAAACAACATCGACACCCTGAAGACACTCAGGATATGATATAGGCGATACACAATCTGATATGATACCTTATGGTATTAATAATTCATAGAACTGATTGGTTGCTTTTCTGACCGATTGAGACTCGGGCCTTTGGTAAAGCTGATCCCAATAATAATTTTGCACTGTTCACGCTCATTCAATTATAAATTTTAGGTTTTACTACAGGATTCATTTCGTCTGCTATACTACTGCTTATCAACCAATAGTGACATAGGACTACTTACTATTCTCCCTCAAAGTCTCTGTGAATGAAATTCTTGGTCATGTAACACAAAGAATCGTGTGAAAACATATTGACTCATTCTGTCATAGTTTGCCTCGGATGTCATGGCGTAAGAAGGTACGAAGGTACTTGGGAAATATAGAAGGAAGATACGTAAGGTGTGGAAGGAATTGTGTTACGGAAAGGGGGAGATGTTGGAAGACGTGGAGGAAGTGGTGAGATGGTGGTAGTATAATTTAGTATAGATAAAGAAGTGAGCTGAGGTGTTGCGACGTCAGGAGAGGTGGCGTGGTTGTCATGATAAGGAATAACGAAGTGGTGTGTAAGATCATGGGATGAGATTCGGATGGTACATCGGAGCATGAAGAATGGTTCGAGGGTGGCAGACGAATTGCATATAAAGAGAGGGTTGATAGTGTTGGAGGATTTCCTTTTCTTCTCTCTTTACTCGTTCTCTTATATAGCAAAGCAATAGTACGACTTTGAAAGATATTTTGATTCTTGGTCCTCGATACGCACTTCGAGTTCAGTCCTGCAACATCCATATCAGCTGCGCCCGACCCCGCCCTTTACACTAGAACGAGTCCTCCAAATACGCACCTGATAGCGGATGTTTTGTCAATATTGCCTGACTCCTTGTTTGGATCTGTGTTGGTACTTCTTTGAAGAAACTGACAGTTATATCTCGATTTGCGGCTACTGCAGTCACGAATTAACATATTTGAATGTGCCTGCATCCCTCGAACGGTTGTAGGTATTGTCACGAACCCTGTTCCTCCTCTTGTTGGGTATATTTAGGACCCGAACGATATTGGATTCATATCTGCGACGATTGCGTTGATATTCGCAGACAGCTTACCGGATTTGATATCCGAAATTACCCTCATTGATCACCATATTCGAATGCGAGAATACGACAGTAATTGTACCTCCCGAACGAATTGGTTTGATCTCGCCGGAACACATTGTACTTTGTCCGAACCGGAACCCTTGAACGCCTTCGAGAGCATCGAAGGATTATTGAATACCGAGGTAGACGATCTCTGTCTTCCTGCTTACTTTTGGGAGCAGTCAGATACTCCATCTCCCTGGAATCTTTATTGGACGGAGGCTGCCGCCTACGGAGGAGGCTTACAACTTGACGATCCAGTATTTGGGAATAGCTGGACTAGGTACTGGGGAGCTCATTCCTGGTTTGACTGTGAAGTAGATACCCCTTGTAGGTGCGAGGGACACGATTGCTGCGGAACCCACGAAACCGAGGGACACGCACCAGCAGCAGCAGAAACAGCAAGGCCTTCTGCAATTCCTTTGATTGTTGTCGAACCACCGACACCCACCCCTTCCGAGATCGACCAGTATAATTGGCACTGGTAGATGTGCTTGATCTGCTGTATTGTCCGCATCACAGGAACCCCGAGCGGCCCTGGTGTCAGTACAGGACCAGGTAACCATCAATCGGATTCTCGACACAAACCTCGGAGAAACCACAGACACAGAAAGCATCGAGCTATTGATGATAACACAGCAAATCCTGAGCAGGGTGGCACAATATTCACAACCGGTAAGGGAAATACAACAAGTGTGCAGTCACCCCGCGGAGATCGCAGATCTGCGGAATCAAATAACTATCCTCCGAGCACAGACCCAACCCCCCCCGCTCGTATGCGACCATACCGAATACGAGACACGATTAACGACCCTCCGGAACGAACTGGAGGTAGCCCGACAAACCCCCCGAACCGCGGGGACAGACGAAGATTTGAGGAGGGAGTTGGACGACATGACCAGGGACGCCCGCGAAGCCAGCGAGGAGGGCCGGAATTTGAGGACGCAGTTAGCGAATGCGCTATCCTTAGCCGCACGCGTAGCGCCTCCTGCCACCCCCCAACCCGAGGACAGAAGACAGAAATTTCCCGACTCCCCGGACTTTTCAGCGTCGGATCGAACTCAGTTGAGAGGCTGGATTGCACAACTCCGGATGGTTATCCGCCATACACCCAGCAGGTTCCCCGACGAGCAGGCGAAGATGAGGTACGCCTTCAACTGCCTGAGCGGGATCGCCCTAAAACAAATATTGCCACATGTCCGCGACAACGGGGAAATCGGACTGGAAAGCATACCAGCTTTTATACAACTCCTGGAAGCAGCTTTTGGGGATCCCGACCGAGTAGCCACCGCGGAACGAAATATGAAAGAAATTGAACAGAAGAACCGCGAGTTCTCTCTGTATTATGCCGAGTTCCAAGTTATAGCGGCAGATCTGGATTGGAATTCTTCCGCACTTCGAAATGCTTTGAGGTCAGGGTTATCTGAGGAGATGAAGGACTCCTTTATACATACTGATATGCCGGAGGAGCTTCCCGCGTTTGTGACGTTGTGCCAGAAACGGGACAACCAAATCCGACAAAGGAAGGCGGAAAAGGCGGCGCAACATAAATGGACCACCTCAGCAGGATCCCCAAGCGCACCAAGAGCACCAGTACCTCCAAGGGCACCGGAGGTGGCACCGGCAGGAACTGTGGCCGGATATACCGGACCAGCACCGATGGATCTCAGCGCAGGAAAGAGAAGGATTTCGACGGAGGAGAGAGCGAAGAGGTTCGCGGATGGGAGATGTTTATACTGTGGTGGGTTTAACCACAGGGCAGCAGAATGTGCGGCAAGAAAGAAGGCTCAGACGTTCAAGGCGGCTGGAGCAGAAATTAAG
>Ga0307515_10007145_pt1 | contig 22163 bp, 19 predicted proteins | sample 17_EM_MG_FD_194513 | JGI IMG/M metagenome (GOLD analysis project Ga0307515, IMG submission 194513) | Populus trichocarpa ectomycorrhiza microbial communities from riparian zone in the Pacific Northwest, United States - 17_EM | ecosystem: Host-associated > Plants > Roots > Unclassified | place...
GACGGCAGCCTGGCCGAGTGGGCGGTCGTGCGGCCCGGCGACACAGTCGCATTGCCCGCCGGCGTCGACCACCGGCTCGTGGCGGCGCTCGGATTGTCCGCGGTGGCGGCGTCCATGGCGTTGACCTGGCGCGGCGGCCTGCAACCGGGCGAGCTGGTGCTGGTGCTGGGCGGCGGCGGGGTGGTCGGTCAGGCGGCGATCCAGTTGGCACTGCTGGGCGGGGCACGACGGGTGATCGCAGCGTGCCGATCCGAGGCCGCACGGGAGCGGGCGCTGCGGGTGGGCGCGGCGGCGGTTGTGCACACCGACGGCCTTGAGGTCGCCGAGCTGGCCGCGACGATGAAGGCCGCTGCGGACGGACCTGTCGATCTGGTCGTCGACCCCCTGTTCGGGGTGCCGGCGGCGGCCGCGCTGCGCACGTTGCGGCCGGGCGGTCGGCTCGTCAACCTGGGCAGCGCGGCGGGCGAGACAGCGCCGTTCGACTCCGCGACCCTGCGCAGCGGGATGTTGAACGTATTGGGCTATACGAACAACGAGCTGACGGCCGAGCGGCGGGCGGAGGCGATCCGGGCGATCGCCGAGCACGTGCACGCGGGCCGTCTCACGCTCGACCACGAGGTGGTGCCGCTGGACGAGATCGGCAACGCGTGGTCCCGGCAGGCGCTCGGGGAGGCGGACCGTCGAATAGTCGTCGTGCCATGACCCGAGCGTCACATCCGGACCAGCTCAGGAGGTGAACTCGGGTTGATCCAGCACTCGCAGCCAGGTTCCGTCGCTCTGCCGGCGGACCACCTGGGCGCGCGCCCCGGCCCCGTCCCTCGGCGGCGTCGAGGTGAGCGCCAGGTCGCCGCTGATCAGGGTCGGCAGCGGCGGCTCGGGCTCGAAGGCCGGCATGTGCGGCAGCGCCTCCTCCCACAGTTTGTGGATCGCCGCGCGGCCCACGGTCTGGTGACCCGGCGGGTAAGCCATTGCCGCGTCCTCCTCGTAAAGCAACGACAGTCCCTCGGCGTCTTTGGCGTTGGCCCGCTCGACGAACAGGCGGGTCAGGTCTTCCGGCTTCTGTGCTTTCTCACGTTCGGTCATGACTTCAGTCTCCGGCCGGCCCAATTAGAAGTCCAACGCATAGTTCTTGTCGGAGCTAGAATCAGCGGTTATGGAGCTGCGGCAACTCGAGTACTTCACGGCGGTGGCCGAGGAGGCCAACTTCACCCGGGCCGCCGAGCGGGTGCACATCAGTCAGTCCGGCGTCAGCGCCCAGATCCGGCAGCTCGAGACGGAGTTGGGCGCCGAGCTGTTCGACCGCTCGGGGCGCACTACCCGGCTGACCCCGGCCGGTGCGGCGGCGCTTCCGCACGCGCGGGCGGCGCTCGAGGCGGCGGCCCGTGCCAGGCAGGCGGTCGACGACGTGACCGGGCTGGTCCGTGGGCGGCTGACCCTCGGCATGATCATGGGCTGCACGGTGACGCCGTTCTTCGACGCGCTCGCGGGCTTCCACCGGGCGCACCCGGGAGTCGAGATCGCGCTGCAGGAGGAGAACTCCGATGTGCTGATCGACAACGTCCGGGCTGGGACGGCGGACCTCGCCCTGGTCGGGGTCTCGGGCGAGCCGCCGGCGGGGCTGAACAGTCACGTGATCGTCAGCGAGGGGCTGATCGCCGCGGTGCCCGCAGACCATCCGCTGTCCACCCGGATCTCCGTCGATCTGGTGACGCTGTGCGCGTACAAGATCGTTTGTTTGCCGTTGGGGACCGGGATCCGCCGCGTGCTCGATGAAGCCTGTGCGGCGGCGGGGTTGCGCCCTGAGGTCGCGCTGCAGGCGACCGCGCCCGCCGCGGTCGCCGATCTGGCGGCGCGCGGTCTGGGGGTCGCGGTGCTGAGCGCCTCGATGGCGGTCGACTTCGGCGAGCTGCGGACCATCCCGATCGACGGGATCCGGATTCCGGCGCTGCTCGCACTAGTTTGGCGCGACAGCCACAGCCCGGCCGTGCACGCGCTACTGCCGCACCTGCGGGCCGCGTTCAAGCGACAAGACCGACGCCCGAACGACCGACCCGCCGAACCCGGATAGGGCGATCCTCGAACCCCGACGGAGCCAGCCCTCGGCCGGTGCAGCGTTCACCGGCTGCCGAACCGGCCCGTCAGGAGGACGACGTGAGGCCGATGCTTGATGCCACGACTCCCGAGAGATACCGCGAGTACACGCCCGTTATGTGGTACTGGTTCTGGTAGACGACCATTGTGCCGATGATTGGCTCGCACATTGTGGAGCAGAACCACTTTGTGGTGTCGACGTATTTGGCGCCCGCGTTTTCGGCCGTTTTCTTCTCTTCGGTGCCATGTTCGGTGTTCACGGCCGTTTTCGCCGCCGTTGCGCAGGACTTTACGTCGTCGGTGTGGGCGGCCAGGCATTCCGGCGCGCTCTGCTCGAGGTATGGCATGTCGCCGAGGATCACGACTTTGGCGCCCGACTTCTTCACCTTGTCGATCGTCTCGGTCATGCCCGTCGACCACTCGGCCTCGGTGATGTCCTTCTTCTTGAAGTCGCGCGGGCCGGTGAAGAGGCTGGTCAGCACGACCAGGTCCGGCTTCAGCTCGTTGATCCGGCCGGTGGCCCAGGTGTGCCAGGTGTCACACTCGGTGTTCTGCCGCTGGGTTGTCTCCAGCCAGAAGTGCAGCATCGGCACGGCGCACGCGGGCTTGGCCAGCAGCACCAGCTTCCAGTGAGCGCGCTTGCCCGCGACGTCCAACGCGGACTCCCACATGCCGGCGTGCGAGTCGCCGTAGAGCACGACCGTCTTCTTGGCCGTCTTGTCGCCGTAGACGCATTCGTCGCTGACCTGGGTGTCGGTCTCCTCGGCCAGGCAGCCGTCCCAGGCCGCCTCGGGGCCGTCGTTGGTCGCGTTGCCCACCTCGGCCGCCATGCCGCTGGGCACCTTCTTGATGCTCGTCGCGGCCTCGACCAGCGCCACCACGTCCGATTCGCTCGCGCCCGCCTGGGCCGCGTCTTTCGTCGCGGTCTGCTGGATCAGGGCGATCGCCTGCTCCTGCGACACCGGCTCGGTGTCGGTCTTGTAACCCGCGTTCGCGCCCAGCCGGCTGCAACCGGCGACAGCCAGCAGCACGGCCAGCGAGGCCGACGCAATGGCCGTGGTCCTGCGCATGTCGTTGCCTTTCATTTGCCGTAGGTGCTGACCGGGATCGCGGGGTGCGTGCCCACCAGCGTCGCGGTGACGAAGACGACCGTGAAGATCAGGAAGATGCCCACGAAGATGCTGACGATCGAACGCTTGCGGATCAGCTTGAAGTTCCGGGCCGGGTTCTCGACGAAGTAGTAGCTCAGCGCCGCCAGCGTCAGCGCGCTCAGCAGCAGGATCACGCGGGTCTGCGGCGGCGGCACGTGACCGAGGCGCTGCTCGGCGATCATCAGGATCGGCCAATGCAGCAGATAGAGCGAGTACGACCACAGCCCGATCCACTGGATCGGCTTGAACGCGTAGACGCTGTTGAGCTTCGTCCCGTTGGCGCCGGCCGCGCTGCCGCCCGCGAGGACCGCGCAGGTCGCGAGGACCGGCAGCGCCACCATCGAACCGGGGAACGTGGTCGCCTCGGTGAAGGTGAACGCCGTCACCACGATGCCGATCATGCCGCCGATGCTGAGCACCAGGCTCCACGCCATCGGGATCTTCTTCAGCGACGGCATCAGCACCGCGAGCATCGCGCCGGCACCCAGCTCACAGGCGCGGGTGAAGGGCGAGAAGTACGCCTGGGTGACGCTCTCGGCGGTGTACCAGACCGAGAACGCGTAGCTGACGATGATGACCAGGCCGACCGGCACGATCATCAGCCAGCGGCTTTTGTACTTACGGCCGAGCAGCCCCAGGATCAGGAACATCACCGGCCAGACGACGTAGAACTGCTCCTCCACCGACAGCGACCAGAAGTGCTGCAGTGTCGAGGGCGGGTCCTGCGAGTTGAGGTAGTCGGTGCCGACCGCGGCGTAGTGGATGTTGGCGAGGAACACCGCGGACCACTGGGCGTCCTCGGCGATGTGTGCGCCGCGGATGTAGCCGAGCCAGTGGTACGAGGCGACGACGGTGCCGATCATCGTCAGCGCGGCGGCCGGCATGATCCGGCGCATCCGGCGACCGTAGAACTTCTTGATCGAGATCTTCCCGGTGCGGTCCTTCTCGCGGATCAGCAGCCCGGTGATCAGGAAGCCGGAGATCACGAAGAACACGTCGACGCCGACGTAACCGCCGGTCAGGTACGGGATGTGGGCGTGGTAGAGCACGACGGTCAGGACGGCGACGGCACGCAGCGCCTGCACGTCGGCGCGGAAGACGTGTTTCTTCTTCTCCTCCGCCGGCAAGGCGGTTCCGACCGCGATGACCTGCGTTTCTTCGGACGATGCAGGCGCCGCAGGGGTGAGAGTGACCATGTCTTTTCTTGATCTCCACGCTTCGTCACGCTGTGTGTTGATCGCCGCAGACAAGACTGTCTTACGGAGGGCCTTTCGGGCGACCTACGGACGTTCCCGAGAAGTCGACCATTAGGGGGGTTGCTCGGAGTAATAGCGATGACCGACCAACAGTCGGTCCGGATCGGCGGTCCGAACGGCCGATCCATCGAGAGGTACCTGTGTCTTCGAGAAACCGTCTAGATCACCACATAGCGCTCGTTCCGCTACAACAGGCGTGACCCCAGGGGCGGCCGGGGGATATGACCGTTTCGTCAGACAGCGCGGAACCGTTCGGACGTCACCTGTCGAGAACACGACAGCCCGAGCGGGTGACGCCGATCGGCTAGCCGACTGTGCCCGGGCCCGGACCGATGCACGCTGCGAATGCGCAGCTCAAGCGCCATCGGCTGGGAGGCATCTCGTGATCACTGTGGGCACCTGGAACCTGGAGAACCTGTTCCGGCCGGGCGGAGCGTTCGGACCCAAGGACAAGACCGTCTACGACGCCAAGCTGGAGGCGCTCGCCGCGACCATCAACGCCGCGGCGCCCGACGTGCTCGGCCTGCAAGAGGTCGGCGATCCGGACGCGCTGGCCGATCTCGTCGTCCTGCTGAACGGCACCTGGCACACCGTGCTCTCCAGCCACTTCGACGACGGCCACCCGATCCGCGTCGGGGTGCTCGCCCGGCATCCGGTGCTGACGGTCGCCGACGTCGCGGCGTTCGAGCCGCCGCTGCAAGCGATCCAGATCGACGACGACCCCGCGCACGACATCGCCGCGATGGGCCGTGGCGTCCTCGGCGTCGACGTGACCCTGTCGGACGAGCTGACCGTGACCGTGCTGGTCTGCCACCTGAAGTCGAAGCTGCTCTCCTTCCCCGGCGGCCGCTTCTTCGCCCGCAACGAGGGCGAACGGGCCCGCTTCGGCGCCTACGCGCTCTATCGCCGCGCCGCCGAGGCGGCCACCACCCGCGGCGTCGTCGACAACCTGCTCAGCGTGGCGCCGGACCGCAAGCTGGCCCTGGTCGGCGACCTCAACGACCAACCCCAGGCCGCGACAACCCAGATTCTGTACGGACCACCCGGCTCGCAACTCGGCACGGCCGGCTTCGACCGCCCCGACCAGGGCGACGCGCGCCGGCTGTGGAACCTCGCGAGCCTGATCCCCGAGGACGAACGGTTCTCCCGGATCTTCGCGGGCCAGCGCGAGCTGATCGACCACATCCTGGTCAGCCAGGCGCTGATCGGCCACGTCACCGAGGTGCACGCCGTCCACGACCGGCGGCTGCCGTCGGTCGGCGAGGACCCGGGCCCGCGGCGCGCGGCGAACGACTCGGACCACGCGCCCGTTCTGGCGAAGATCGACGTCTAGAGGCGTGGCTGGATCATGCGGACGGCGGCCGGCGCGCCCGGGAGGCCGCCGGCCGTCGACTTGTACTCCGGCACTCCGACGCAGGTGAACAGCATCGCGTCCAGCGGCTCGCCGAGCAGCGCGGGCATCTCGCTGTCCAGGAAAGTCATCCCGGACGCGCTGGCGCCGAGGGCGTACGCGAGCAGATGCAGCCTGCCCTCGACCAGGCCCGCGGCCAGTTGCGCCTCGCGGTACTCCCGGTCGTCCAGGGTCGCCACGTCGGCCGCGGTGATCACGACGAACGCCGCGTCCCGGGAGAGGCCCTGCTCCAGGCTCACCCGGTAGAGCTCGTCGCGCAGGTCGCCGGCGTGCCGCGCCTTCTCGAGGTCCGGCCAGCGGTAGACGCCGGGCGCGACGCCCTCGACGGCGTGCACGGCGACGAAGTGCGGCAGGTCGATGCCGCGCAACGCCACCCGCATGCTGGTGTCGAGCACGCTCGCGGGCAGGCCGCGCTCGGGGTCCATCCGGCGCTGCGACCCGCGCGTCAGCACCACGGCCTCGACCGGTTCGGAGCCGTTGACCGGCACGTCGACCGGGCCGCCGCGGTGCCACGGCGAGCCGAGCGCGGTGCCGTCCCCGGCCCGCTGGGCGGCCGTGTCGAGCGGGAACTCGAGCGGATCCCCGTCCACCTCGCCGGCGGTCGCGGGGCCGCTCGCGCCGAGCGCGGGCGCCGCCTCACCCAGGCCGACCACCGCCACCGGCCACTCGTGCACGCCGTCCGCGCCGGTCAGCTCGGTCACCGCCCGGTCGGGAAAGCGGGTGTACAACTCGGCGGCGACTCCCGCGGACTCCGCCACGGCGAGGAGTTGGGCGAGCATGGTGCCGGCGTCCCAGTAGATGTGCCGGTAGCCGCGCTCGCGGTAACGCCAGCCCGTGCGCCACGGGACGCCGGTGACCACGATGGCCGGCGCTCCCCCGCGCGGCGGCGGACCGACCTGGACCAGGGCGTGCTCATTCGGGTCGTACCAGTGCACGCCCGCCGGCAGGAGCGTCCCCTCCGGCACGGCGACGTAGAGCTCGAGGGGGAACCGGCCGCCCGCGGAACCGGCGGCACGAAACGGATGGGGCCCGTACTTGCGCATCGACGTGCGCACGATCCCCGCCGACAGGTGCAGCAGCCGGGACAGTTGCGGCAGGTCCAGGTCGACGCGGGCGATCTCCGCGGTGCCGGCGAGCACGGCGACCGCCGGCGCCGTCGTGGGCGGAAGATCCCGAGGCAGCCGTACGCGGGGAAGCGACTCCGGATACCGCTTGTAGAACCACGGGAGCCGGGCCAGGTCGTTGGCTTTGAGGTCCTGCACCACCCGCGGGTCGTCGATGGCCTCGTCCCACTCCCGGCCGGGCTCGTACGACGTCAGCCGGTGCAGGATCTGCGTTGGGTTCTCCACGCCCCGACTTTAGGGCTGTTGAGCGCCCAGCGCCTCGACATAAACCGAGTAGAGCGACCGGCTGGCCGTGATGAACAGGCGATTCTTCTTCACGCCGCCGAAGCAGAAATTCGCGCACGTCTCCGGCAAGTGGATCTGGCCGAGCAGCTCGCCGTCGGGGCTGTAGCAGTGCACGCCGTCGAAACCGGCCCCGCCGTCGCCCGCGGCCGACCACAGGTTGCCGTCCCGATCGGTCCGGATGCCGTCGGAGCCGCCCGGGCTCATCTCGACGAACACCCGGCCGTTCACGGGCTGCGAACCGTCCATGTCGAACACCCGGATGTGTCCGATGTCGACCACGTACAGGCGGGACTCGTCGGGCGCGAAGCAGATCCCGTTCGGCCGGTCCATCCCGGCGATCACCGGCTCGCCCACTCCCGTGCCGGGATCGATGCGGAAGACGTACCGCGGGATCTCGCCGACCGCCTTGTCGCCCTCGTAGTTGAACTCGATGCCCCAGCCCGGGTCGGTGAACCACACCGAGCCGTCGGAGTGCACCGTCACGTCGTTCGGCGCGTTCAACGGCTTGCCCTGGTAGCTGTCCATCAGGACCGTGACCCTGCCGTCGTACTCGGTGCGGGTGACCCGCCGGGTCAGGTGTTCGCAGGTCACCAGGCGGCCCTGCCGGTCGCGGGTGTTGCCGTTGCTGTAGTTCGACGGCTGCCGGAACACGGTCACCTCGCCGGTGACCTCGCTCCAGCTCAGCATCCGGTTGTTGGGGATGTCCGAGAACAGCAGGTAGCGGCCGTCGCCGAACCAGACCGGGCCCTCCAGCCAGCGCCCGCCGGTCCACAACCGTTCGACCACCTCGTGGCCGAGCACCAGCGGCCGGAACCGCTCGTCGACGATCTCGATGGCCGGGTCGGGGAACCGGACGATCGTCCGGTCGGCGTCCCACGCGTCGTTGGTCTTCATCCGGTCACCCCCTGCCGACGAACGGCATCTTCGTCGCCATCACGGTCATCGTGGCGACGTTGGCGTCGAGCGGGAGGCTCGCCATGTACCGGACCGCGCGGCCCACCTCGGCGACGTCCATCAGCGGCTCGGGCCGCACACTCCCGTCGGCCTGCTCGGTGCCCGCCGCCGACCGGCTGGCCAGGTCGGTCGCGGCGTTGCCGATGTCGATCTGCCCGCAGGCGATGTCGAACGGCCGCCCGTCCAGCGCGGTCGACTTGGTCAGCCCGGTGATCGCGTGTTTGGTGGCGGTGTAGGCGATCGACCGGGGCCGCGGAGCGTACGCGGAAATGGATCCGTTGTTGATGATCCGCCCGCCCTGGGGCTGCTGCCGCCGCATCACCCGGAACGCCTCCCGGGTGCAGAGAAAGACGCCGGTCAGGTTGACAGCGACGACCTTGTTCCAGGCCGCGAGGTCGAGGGCGTCGAGATCAACCGCCGGGGCGCCGATGCCCGCGTTGTTGAACAGCAGGTCGACCCGCCCATGCCGGCGGACCGTGCCGTCGAACAACTCCCGCACGCTCGCCTCGTCGGTGACGTCCGCCGGCACCGGCTCCAGCGTCCCAGGCAGCCCGGCACCGCCGGCGGCGACCGCGGCCAACGCCTCGGCACGCCGGCCGGCAATGACGACGGTCCACCCGTCCCCGGCCAACTCGGTCGCGGCGGCAGCACCGATCCCGCTGCCGCCGCCGGTGACGACAGCCACGCGCGGCATTCGGGTCTCCTCAGCCGCTCGCGGACGCCAGCTCGGGCGCCCTCGCGGCCCGCGGCTCGAGGACCCGCTCCGCGAGCGGGCCGAACACCAGCCCGATGGCCGCCCATAGAATCAGCTGCGCACCGATCGAGTAGAGCCGGAAGCCGTACAACAAGTCCGCCGGGAAGCCGGGGAACACGATCGTTCCGCTGGCGTCCGTGAGCGGGCCGGGAGTCTCGGTGGCGGAGTGGTACTGCTGGTTCGCGGCGAGCTCGCCGGACGAGGGCAGGACCAGCATCACGATGCCGGTGGCCACGACGAAGACGCCGACGGCGAGCAGCGTCGCGTTCCACGTACCGAAGCGGGCTTGCAGGCCGCGGCCCACCCAGACGGTGAGGATCAGGAAGAGCACCGAACAGGCGACCATCAGCAGATAGAGGCTGCTGCGCTGCTGGATGGTCTCCTCGTGCCCGATCGCGGGCGGGTTGGCCGGATATTTGAGGAACGGCACCAGGTAGAAGCCGAGGAAACCGCCGCCGGCCACGAGCAGGGCCAGGCTGCGGGGGCGGATCCGGCCGGTGCGGCCGAGGCAGATCGCGTACGCGACCGCGAACAGCGCGCCCATCGCCATGCCGAAGAAGATCACGGCGACGCCGATGCCGACGTTGGCCTGCACCGCCCGGCTGAAGACCTCCGCACCGTGCCCCTCGGCCGACTGACCGGCCGCCGCCTCGATGGCGTGCTGCGCGGTGTCGCGGCCGCCCTCGTAGTCGACGGCCTGCTGAACTAGCGGCTCGGCGAAGATCCGGGCGAACACGAAGGCGAGCACACCACCGACTGCGCCGGCCAGCAGGCCGCGCAGGATGAGTCGTTTTTCCATGTCAGTGGCAGGGGAAGCCGAGGAAGTGCCGGCCGTCGTGGACGAACTCGTGGATGTGCGTGTCGTTGCCGAAGACGCTGACGGCGCCCTGGTCGACGCCGATGAAGTAGTAGACGGCGAGCGCGAACAGCGCGGTGCCGACCAGCCAGAGAATCGCCCGCGAGGCGGGCACAACGAGCGGCGTCGAAACGGCGGTCGGCTGAGACAGGGAGCTCAAGGCGAGTGCCTCCTTCAGGGATCGTGCGTCCCTCGTGCGGATGGGGCAGGGCGACGGATGAGTATCTGACTGACGGGGCCGCCGGGCCGGCGGTCCGCTCACAGTGGCGCGACCGTGCTGGATCCTCCCCAGCTTCCTCACGCCGTCACTGCCCAGACACTATGAGCCGCCCAGAGCCACGTCAATGTGACCCGTGCGGCGGTGTCTCGACACACCGAATCCACCCCGGCGTCCGGGCCGTCCTGAGATACCGTCTCAGGGACGGTCCGGGCTCGTTGCCGGCCCGAGTGGCAGTTTCGACACCTCTGGGAGACACCGATGTCCGAGCCCCACGCCGAGCCCGACGCGGGCGAGCCCGCCGCCGACGAGCCGGAGGTCTTCGCCAACCGCGCCGCCCGCCGCGCCAAGGGCAAGACCAGCAAGCCGGCGGTCTTCGCCAAGGGCCAGCCGCCGGCCGGCCGAGGCGCCGTGCAGAGCCCCCGGCAGTACGGAAACCGCCGCAGCGGCTGACCGACAGTTAGCTGACCAGCTGGATCAGCTGCCCTCGGAGGAGTGCCCCGGGAAGAGGTGGGCCGCCGGGTCGATGGCCACCGCGGCGTTGTTGACGGCGGTGGCCGCCTCCCCGAAGCCGGTCGCGATCAGCCGCACCTTGCCGGGGTATTCGGCGATGTCGCCGGCGGCGAAGACCCGCGGCAGGTTGGTGGCCATCGTGCTGGTCACCACGATGTGCCGGCGGTCCAGCTCCAGCCCCCAGGTGGCCAGCGGGCCGAGGTCGGCGACGAAGCCCAGCGCGGCGACCACGGTGTCCACCGGCACCCGGTGCGTGCCGACCCGGTCGACGGCGATGTCGGCCGCCGCCACCCGCTCCTCCCCGTGCAGGGCGGTGACCTGGGCATTGACGACGATGCGGACGGGCAACTCGCGCACCCGGCCGACGGTCGCGGCGTGCGCGCGGAACTTCTCCCGGCGGTGTACGACGGTCACCGACTTCGCGATCGGATGCAGCGCGAGCGCCCAGTCGAAGGCCGAGTCTCCGCCGCCGACGATCAACACGTCGTGGCCTTCGAGATCGCTCAGCCGCGGCACGAAATGGACCACGCCGGCGCCGATGTAGGGCTCCGCGACCGGCAGCGGCCGCGGGGTGAAGCCGCCCAGCCCACCGGTGATCAGGACGGCGCCGCAGGTGAGCTCGGTCCCGTCGGCCAGCTGCAGCACGGGCAACCCGCCTTGATAAGACAACTTCTCCGCGCGTACGCCGAGCAGGTAGTGCGGGTCGAACGGCGCGGCCTGGGCGACCAGGTTGGCGACCAGGTCACGTCCCTTGATCGTCGGGAAGCCGCCGACGTCGAGGATGGCCTTCTCCGGATACATGGCCGTGATCTGCCCGCCGGGCTCGGGCAACGTGTCGATGACGGCGATCGACAAACCGCGAAAGCCCGCATAGTACGCCGCGAAGAGCCCGGTTGGGCCCGCCCCGACGATGGCCACGTCTATCTCCCGCGGACCGCCCACCAGCGCCACCTTCCGTCGCTTCCTCGTGACGGTAGGCCGATGTCCCCCGATCCGACAGACCTTTCACGCGAAGTCTTACCTGTCGGAGTACAGCAGGCTGTACCCCGACTGGGTGGCTGTCAGGATCGATAGTGACCGCCCGGAATTCATAGCCTCGACAACGACAGATACCGATTGATTCGTTGCCGAGGAGCCCGCCGTGACCGACCCCGACACCATTCCCGATACCCGAATCCGGCATCGGGAATCGCCGCCCGGGACGGGCTCGGTCGCGCTGTCGCTGACGCGGCTCAGCAAGACCTATCCGGGTGGCGTACGCGCTCTCGACGACGTGTCGCTGACGGTGCGGGTCGGCACGTTCCTCGCGGTCATGGGCCCGTCGGGCTCGGGCAAGAGCACCCTGATGCATTGCGCCGCCGGGCTGGACACGCCGTCCAGCGGCCGCGTGGTGATCGGCGACACCGAGATCGGCCGGTTGAGCGAGACCCGCCGCACCGAGCTGCGCCGCGACCGGGTCGGTTTCGTGTTCCAGGCGTACAACCTGGTGCCGTCGCTGAGCATCGCGGACAACATCACCCTTCCGCTCCGGCTCGCCGGCCGCCGCGCCGATCCGGCCTGGCTGCGCGAACTCGTCGACCGGGTTGGATTGAGCGGCCTGCTGGCGCGGCGGCCGGCCGAGCTGTCCGGCGGGCAGCAGCAGCGCGCCGCGATCGCCCGGGCACTGGTCGCCCGGCCCGCGGTGGTCTTCGCCGACGAGCCGACCGGGGCGCTGGATCTGCGTACCGCGCACACGGTCCTCGACCTCCTGCGCGACCTGGTGGACGGGCTGGGCCAGACCGTGGTGCTGGTGACCCACGACCCGGCCGTCGCCGCCCGCGCGGACCAGGTGCTGGTGATGGCCGACGGGCGGGTCGTGGACACCGTCACCGCCGCCACGGCCGCCCAACTGGCGCACCGCATCGCGACGCTGGAAACGGAGTAGGCCGTGCTAAGTCTTTCTGTACGCATGGGCGGCCGCCGGGTCGCCGCGCTCTTCGCCATGGCCTGTGCCACCCTCGGCGGAGCCGCGCTCGTGACCGGCACCGGCGTGCTGGCCGAGTCGGGCCTGCGCTCGCACGTGCCGGCCGGCCGGCTCGGCCACGCCGACCTGGTGATCGCCGCCGACCAGACCTTCCGCCAGCCCGAGGAGCTGCCGATCGCCCTGCCGGAGCGGACCACCGTCCCGGCCGAGCTGGTCGGCCGGCTGGCCCGGCTGCCCGGCGTCGCCACCGCGGTCGGCGACCTCAGCTTCCCCGCCGCGCTGATCGACGGCCGAGGCCAGGTCGTGCCGACCGCCGACCCGCGCGTGGCCGGGCACGGCTGGTCCTCGACGGCGCTGCTTGATCGCCCCGGCATCGACGGCACGGTCCCGGCCGGCGCGAACGAGGTCGCCGTGGACGCCACGATCGCCGCCGCCGACAGCATCGGCCCCGGCGACACGGTCACCGTGGCCGCGGCCGGGCACACCGCCGTCTACCGCGTGTCGGCGGTGGTGGCCGCGCCCGGCGCCGGGATCCTCTTCGCCGACCCGACCGCGACGAAGCTCGCCGCCCGCGCGGGCGGCGCGGTTGATCTGGTCGGGGTACGCGCCGCCCCGGGCCGCCTCGCCGCGGTCACCGACGACATCCGCCGCGAGCTGCGGGGCAGCGGACTGATCGTGGCCACCGGCGACGCAAGGGGTGACGTCGAATCGCCCAGCGCGTCGGCCGCCCGGTCGCTCCTGTTGGTCATCGCCAGCTCGCTGTCCGGCATCACGCTGGTGATCGTGGGGTTCATGGTGGCCGGCGCGATGACCGTGTCGATCGGCGGCCAGCGGCGCGACCTGGCCCTGCTGCGGGCCGTCGGGGCGACTCCCCGGCAGCTCCGCCGGATCGCCGCCGACCAGGCCACAGCCGTGACCCTCGCGGCCCTGCCGCCCGGCGTCGCCCTGGGCTACCTGTTGGCCGGGCAGTTCCGGGAGCTCCTGGTCAAGGTCGGGATGCTCCCGGCCGTGCTGCCGCTGAGCCTGAGCCCCGTTCCGGCGCTCGCCACGGCGCTGCTGCTGGTCGCCGTCGCGCAGGTGTCGGCCCGGTCCGCCGCCTGGCGCACGTCCCGCCGCCCGGCGACCGAGGCGGTCGCCGAGTCGCGCAGCGAGCCCCGGGCGCCGGCCCCAATCCGGACCTCGGCCGGCCTGCTGCTGATCGTCGGCGCGACCGGGCTCTCCGTCGTACCGCTGCTGACGCGCACCCAGGTCGGTGCCGCAGCAACTCCCCTGACCGGCGTCATCGCCGCGATCGGCCTGGCCCTGGCCGGGCCCGATCTGGTCCGCCGGGCCGGCACCGCCCTGGCCCGCCGGCTGCCGGCGCGGGTGTCCGCACCGACCTGGCTGGCCGTGGCCAACAGCCACGGCTACGCCCTGCGCATCGCCGGGGCCACGACCACGCTCGCGATGGCTGTCATCTTCACGCTCACCTACGCGCTGACCCAGACCACCGTGCAGAACGCGATCTCCGCCGACCTGCACGCCGGAACCCGGGCCCAGGCCAGCCTGAGCGCACCCGAGCTCGGCCGCCTGCCCGACGGCGTGGTCGCCGCGGTCCGTGCCGTCCCCGGAGTACGCGCCGCGGCGCCGGTCGGCACCACGACGGTGCTCTGGCCGTCCGGAATCCCGGGCGACAAGACGCTCGGCAGCACCCCGGCGCTGATCCTCGGCCCCGCCGCGGCACCCGTCATGGATCTCGACGTCCGGGCCGGCAGCCTGAACGACCTCAGCGGCAACACCGTCGCAGTCGACACCAGCCAACGCCTCAAGGTGGGCCGGCAGGTAGACATGGTTCTCGGCGACGGCGCCCACGCCACCGCGCGCGTCGTCGCGGTCTATGCCCGTGGCCTCGGCTTCGGCCCGGTCGTCATTTCCCGCGACCTAGCCGCCGGGCACACCACCGCAGCAGAGCAGACAATCCTGGTCAGCACCGACGGCACCGCCCAGACAACCCGCACGCTGGCCGCCTTTGCGGCGTCCCGGCCCGGCGTCCGCCTCGACGATCCGGGCGCCGGCACCGGCGCGGTGGGGGCCATGCCGCCCGAGGCATGGGTCAATCTGGCCACCCTCGCGGTCCTGCTCGGCTACCTGCTGCTCGGCATCGCCAACAAGCTGATCGCCAGCACGGCCGCCCGCCGCACGGAGCTCGCCGCGCTGCGGCTGATCGGCACCACGCCCCGCCAGATCCGGGCGATGATGCGCCGCGAGGCGACGCTGATCTTCGGCTTCGCGATCACGGCCGGGACGCTGCTGTCCGCGATTCCGCTGGCGCTGCTCGCCATCGGCCTCCTGCACCGGCCGTGGCCCGCCGGCCCGGTGTGGGTGTGGCCCGCTGCGGCGCTGACCGTGGCCGCCATCGCACTGCTGGCCACCGAGGTGCCGACCCGGCAGGCACTGCGCGCCACACCCGCCCAGGCACTCGCGATTCGTGAGTAGCGGCCGATCACCGAGGCACGACGACCCGGTCGTCGCTGCGTGCCATCGCGGCGTAAGAACCGCCCGCGACCAGCAATGCCGCGGCGGCGGTGAAGACCAGCTCGATGCGGTTGAAGCCGATGCCCGCGACGCTGATCGTCTGGCCGGGGCGGACCAGGCTGACCAGCCAGGCCGCCCCGCCGATCGAGACGATCGAGGCCAGCCGGAAGGCGGGCCCGAACGCGGACAAGACCCGGGCGAGCAACTCCCGCCGCGCGGCGCCGAGGACCAGCGGCGTCAGCGAGGACTCCACGCATCCCGCGGCGAACCCGTAGGCGGCGATGGCGACGAGGGCCGGCTCCGGCGCCGAGAGCCGGGAATAGACCAGGTAAACGAGGCCGCCCACAATCAGCGAACCGGCGAACAGCCGCCGATACCCGATCCGGCCACCGACCAGCCCGGCCACGACCGCACCGGCCAGCAGGCCACCGCCGAAAGCCCCGCTGATCAGGCCGTACCACTGCGGCCCGGCGCGCAGATTCTCCGCGACGAAGTAGACGTCGAGCGAATTGAGCGCACCGGCGCCCAGCATGACAACCACGCCGGTGACCAGCAGCATCCGCAGCATCGGCACGCTCGCAATGGCCCGCAACGGCTCCACGAGCTCCCGGCCAAAACTGCGCGCTCGCGGCGGCGAGACCTCGGTGGCTGTCGCCACCTTGGGGACACTACGGATTGCCGCGTACGAGACCAGAAAAGTCACCGCGTTGATGGCGAAGGACAACGCCGGCCCGACTTGCACGAAGACAATCGCCCCGAGCGACGGGCCCAGGATGACGGCGACCGCCGTACTCGCCTGCGTCATGCTTGCCGCCTGTCCGCGCTGATCCGCGGCCACGACATCGGCGACGATGACGAACCGGGCGGGGTCGAAGAACACTGACGCGACGACCTGAGCCGTCGCCAGAACGCCGGCTATCCCGAGAACACACCAAAGAGGAGCGACGCCGACCAGAAACGGCAGCCCCACAAAGACCACGCCGACGCCGAACCGGAGCAGATCCGCGGTGAGCGCCACGCGAACCTTGTCCCACCGATCGACGAAAACCCCGGCGATAGGCGCCACGAGAACGGACACCGCGGCACTGATGACCAGGGCGGCGGAGCTTGCCGCAGGCGCGTACGGCCGATCGCGCAACAGGGTGGTGGCCATCCCCCGCATGAGGGTGGTACTGAAGACGTAGTCGCCGACCTGCGCGACAGCCTGGCCGGCCCACAGCCGACGGTACGCACGCTCACGAAAGAGATTCATTGCCTTCAATCTTTCCGGCGGGGCGGGGGTGACTTCTTCTGGGCCTTGTGAGAAGCTCCGGCACTCCACATACAGCGATGAGGATGCGGGCCCGTGCAACCACTTCTGCCGAGCGACCCGACGCAGGTCGGACGGTACGAGCTTGAGGGCCGGCTGGGCACCGGCGGGATGGGCACCGTCTATCTCGGACGCTCCCCGGGTGGACGCCTGGCCGCCGTCAAGGTGGTCCTCCTCACCGTCCCCGACACGCTGGCCCGCTTCCAACGGGAAGCCGTGACGCTACGCACCGTTCGCAGCGCCTATACCGCCGCGCTGATCGACTGCGAGCTGGCGGTTCCGCCGTACTGGATGGCCACCGAATTTATCCCCGGGCCCACGCTGGCCGCCGTGCTCGACACCGAGGGCCCGATGTCGATCGACGAGTGCCTGTTGCTGACGGCAAGCCTCGCGGAGGGCCTGTCGGACATTCACGCGCACGGCATCTGCCATCGCGATCTCAAACCGCAGAACATCATCATCTCGGCGACCGGGCCGCATCTGATCGACTTCGGCCTGGCCCGGAATCCGGCGGAGACCGGGCTGACCCAGGCCGACATCATCGTCGGCACGCCCGGATACATCGCCCCCGAGCTGCTGACCTCCCCCGACGAGCTGACCCCGGCGGCGGACGTCTTCGCGCTCGGCGCCACCATCGCGCACGCCGCCACCGGACGCCGCCCCTACGGCGTCGGCCGGGCGGAGTCCATCTTCTACCGCATCCTGCACGAGGATATCGACCTGGCCGGCCTGGATCCGGGTCTGGAACATCTGGTCCGGTCCTGCGTGGCCCAGGACCCGGCACGACGTCCGCGCCCCGACGAGATCATCGAGTGGTGCCGGCGTCGGCGCTCGGGCGTCGTCTCGCCGAGTTGGTCAGGGACACCCCCATCGCGTACGGATCCACCGGCGGAGATTCCTCGCGCGCGTCCACGCTGGCGGCTACCGCTGGTGCTAGGCGGGGTGACCGTAGCCGTTGCGCTGGTCGCCGGCGCAGCGTTCGCGGCACTGCCGTTGAGCCAAGCCCAGGACGGGCAATCAGCCACGCCCGCCACGGCGGCTTCACCTTCGGCGCCGGTGGCGTCGCAGACTCCGGCGGCGGACCGGACCTCCCCCAAGCCGTCGGTGGCGGTGACGTCCGCAACTACGACACGCAAGCCCGCACCCACCCGGCCTCCGGTGACGACGGTGACCAGCGCCGACGGCCGCTGCATTCAAGTGCCGCCGACCGATGTCAACGGCTTCCAAGTGCAGGCGGCCGCTTGTGACGGCTCGACCGGCCAACAATGGCGGTTCACCAAAGAGGGCGCGCTCATGCCGGCGGCCGCCACCGCCACCCGGTGCCTGGACATCGGCGGGAACGCCGGCGCCGACATCGACTACCGGATCCAGTTCTGGGACTGCAATTTCGGCGACGCCCAGCTGTGGGTTCCGCAGTCCGATGGTGCCTTGTTCAACGCACAGTCCGGGCGCTGCCTGAGCATCCTGCCGGACGAGGACGGCGGACCCGCTTTGGCGATCCGGTCCTGCACCGGAACGGCCGCCCAGCGCTGGAAGCTGCCAACAGCTTCGGCATGACGGGACAGCAGCCATGCTCTCCGAACCGTATGCTCCAGCGATCTTGAGTCATTGGAGAGAGACAACTGTGCGTCGATTTCTCATCGCGGCGCTCGTCGCGCCGGTGCTCGTGCTTCCGGTCGCGTCGTCCGCATCGGCCGCCTGCAGCCACGTGCCCAGCGACTTCAACGGCGACGGATACGGCGACCTCGCCGTCGGATCTCCGCAGCGGCTCGAGCCGGTCGACGATATTCCGTGGGAAGGGGCGCTGCACGTCGCGTACGGGTCGGCAACCGGCCTGGCGAACGGCGCAACCAAGTCGCTCACCCTCAACGGCCGCACGTCCGGACTGCCCGATCAGGGGTTCCGCAGCAGCGCCCGGCTCGGCGAGTCGCTGGCGTCCGGCGACTTCGACGGCGACTGCTACGCCGACCTGGCGGTGAGCGCCGCGTCGGTCAGCGACACGCTGATCCTGTACGGAAGCCAGTTGGGCCTGACCACCACCCGGTCGGCAGCCTTCGACCGCACCGCGATCCAGCCGGACGGGGCCTACGGTTCCGGCCTCAGCTACGACCTGACATCGGGTGACTTCAACGGCGACGGTTTCAGCGACCTCGCGGCCGGAGCGCCCTGGGCCGAGGACAGCAGTGGCGCGTTCGGCGTGCTCTACGGCTCCAGCACCGGGATCACTAGCACGGGCGCGCAGTGGATCACCCAGGACAGCCCCAACGTGCCGGGCAGCGCCGAACGGGACGACCTGCTCGGTTGGGCCCTGTCGGCGGGTGACTTCAACGGTGACGGCTTCAGCGACCTCGCGGCCGGCGCCCCCGGGGAGACCATCGGCAGCAGCCGGAACGCCGGTGGCGTCACGGTGTTCCCCGGCACCGCCGGCGGCCTAGCCACCGCGGGCTCCACCTGGTGGGATCAAAACTCGCCCGGTGTGCCCGGTGCCGTGGAGGCGCTGGACAGATTCGGGTACGTGCTGGCGGCCGGCGACACCAATGGCGACGGTCGAGCCGAGCTTGTAGTCGCCGCGCCCGAGGAGGCGATCGGCGAGGAAACCGCCGCGGGCATGGTCAACGTGTTCCACGGCGCCGCGTCCGGCCTGCTGCCGGGGCCGTCGTTCGACCAGGGTCAGGCCGAGATCCCGGGCGCCGCCGAGAGCGGCGACTACTTCGGTTCCGCCCTGGCCCTCGTCGACCTGAACCGCGACGGAAAGCAAGACCTGGCGGTCGGCGTACGCGGAGAATGGGTCGGCTCGGCACAGGGCACTGGCGCCGTCAACGTCCTCCACAGCACGACCTCGGGCCCCACGGCAACGGGCGCGCTCTACATCGACCAGAACTCGGCCGGCGTACCCGGTGCCAACGAAAACCTTGACGCGTTCGGCTGGAGCCTGTCCCGATTGCCAAACGCCTACGGCGGCGACGCCCTGGCCATCGGCGCCCCGGACGAGAATGTGACATTCCCCTGGGAGGGCGCCGTGACGGTGCTGCCCAGCGCGGCCGAGGGCGCCGCCCGCCCAAGCGGCTACTTCTTCTCCGGTGCAAACTTCCCCGGCGGGGCGGCGGCGGAGAGCAACTTCGGCACCGGCCTGCCCTGATCCCACCGACGAGCGGCAGTGCCTGCCTCGCCGGGCACATCCTGAACGCACGGCTCTGGACAACGATCGACCGGTCGCGGCCCAACGCCTTCACCGAGCCGATGGCCAACCCGGCTCGGCCCTCTTGTACTCCTTGATCCAGCTCTCGATGTCCTCGCCGAGCCACACCCGCCCTTGCGCGAGCTCGGCGCAGGGGCACGGGAAGTCGTCGCGCCGAGTCAGCTGGTCAACGCGTTGCCGGCTGACGCCACCCAACCGCACCCGAAGCTCGCCAACCCCGAACAACACCACCCCACCCACACAGACATTGTCACACGACAGCTAGTCGTACGTAAACTTAGATGCTGGATGTGGTTGCGGCGCCTTCTCGGTCAAGGTCGCGGTGGCCGGCAGCCGAACCCGTCGCCAGACCGGCGGCCGCACCCGGGTAAGAGTGATCTTCAATTGATAGGTCGGGATCGGCGGCCCGCCCGCCGCGATGAGGTCGGCCAAGCCATCTCGCAGGGCTGCCTCGTCGGGGTGCCCGCCGCTGCCCGGCGCATTGGGGCCGCCGCGCTCGCGAGGACAACGAACGCCGCATTATGTGGTGGCAAACCCTCCTGCCCACTCATGCCGAATACGCAGGGTGATCGCGCACGGCCGGGTGCCGTCCGTCCGAGGATCTACCGCCGGCGTTCGGCTCACGCGCGCCAATCCTGCCGCAAGCGGTCGGCCTGGGCCGGCCGCAGTGGTGAGCAGGGCAGGGCCCGCCGGGCGGGCACAGGCTGTCGTGAATGCCGTCGGCGTGGAACAGCTCGGTCAGGTCCCGGCGATCTTTCGCGACCGAATGGTGGATCTGAAAGCCGACGCCGCGGATCAGCGGGGCGAGATCGGGCACGGCCGGGATGGACGGCAGCGTCGACGACGGACACGGGACCGGATGCCGACGAAGAGGCGGCCGGCCAGGGCCTGCCTGACAAGGTCGTGCACGCCGCGAGTCAGTCCGTTTGAGTCTCGGCTCTCTCGATAGACTCGAAGATGTCCGCGTCGACCTCTTGCTGCCAGGTCGGCAGTGCTTCCCACGGTGCTACGTAAGACGGTTTGGGGTCCTCGATCCGCAGAAAGATCTGGGCCGTCCAGCCGGCAGCTACGAACTGACCCTTCTGAACCCGAGTAAGACGGCGAGCGGCACCTTCACTGACGCGAAGCAGCTCGGCGACGAGCTGGTAGACCGCGGCCGCGCTCCGTCGCTCCCACTCCGGGGTTTCGTCCCATGGCGCGACGTAGCCAGCTTTGGGTTCGCCGGGGTAGTGCTTGTTGACCCCGGCGATCCAAGCCTCGCGGAAGATCTTGCCGGCTTCTACGGCCACTGAAGGAGCCTTCCCATCAAGCTGCTGGTCAATGCGACGATACGAAGCACGACACCGGACCCGGTCTGCCGGGTGTGGTCGAGGGCCGCCGCCCCGTAGGTGACCAGCCGAAGCACATCTGGCCGTTGTGCGCTGACCGCCGCGAGGTCGGCGAGCGCGATTCCCCGACGCCGCCCGGACTGATGCTTCTTCAACAGTTCCAACAGGATCGGCTCGGCCAGATCCGGCCGGCGCTGCTGGACGTAGCAGCTCGCGCGGTCCTCGGCGAGTCGTGAACCGTCGAAGCGTAGCCATCCGCCGTTACCCGGCCGGGTGAACACGCTGACCCGCTCGGCTTGCTCGAGTGCTCGTTCACACGCCGCGTGATCACCGATGCCGGCCACTGCCTGCGCGAGGACGGCGGAAACCCAATTGCGGGTCGCAAGCTCCGAATCGCCGTTGCGCGCCAGATCCGCGCTCAACGCAAGCAGCGGAACGGCGTCTGCAAACCGCTGCTCGTACACGCTGATGTAGGCGTGTCTTGTCAAGGCGCAAGCCCATAGATCCATGGCGCCGGCTTCGCGGGCGGCGGTCGCGGCGAGGGTGTAGCAGTAGCCGGCGTCGGCGTAGCGGTTGGTGTCGAAGAGGACCTCGCCCGCGAGCTGGAAGACGTCCGCGTGCAGAGCACAGACCCGTTTCCGCGCGGCCGGCGATTGCGGCCGGCGTAGTGTCTCCGTCAGTCGACGAGCCTGATCCCGGACCCACTTCGGCCTTGTTCTGTGCCATGACGAACGCCGCCCACAAACCGGCATTGAGCGCGGCGAAGTCGGCAAGGTCGGCCCGCCCAAGGCGACCGGAATCCGGAGCCGCCAGCCGGTCGAGGTCAGGCCTGGCCGACACATCGAGGCTGATCACCGCGGTAGCGGAGGTGACCAGGCGCAGCAGCTCTCGTCGCTTCATCTCACTCGATCCTGGGTCGCGGCCCGGAGAACTTCCATTCTGATCATGACCCGAGTCAGGTGAGCCCGATTCCCGGACGGCGAAGCTGATCGAGACCTCGGTGTCGAGGGCCGCCGCGATGGCGTGCAGGGTGGCGAACCGCGCGGTCCGGCGCTGCCCTTGCTCCAGCCGCCGGATGACGTCGACGGACACCTGCGCACGCTCGGCCAGCTGCTCCTGCGTCAGCCCGCTGGCGTGTCGCAGGGCGGCGAGCTGCCGACCGATCACCGACGCCTCCGATCGCTGGCTGACCCCTCCGACCGTATCGCCCGCATGGCCGCCCAGAAAAGCACCGGGAT
>Ga0307515_10007146_pt1 | contig 22162 bp, 15 predicted proteins | sample 17_EM_MG_FD_194513 | JGI IMG/M metagenome (GOLD analysis project Ga0307515, IMG submission 194513) | Populus trichocarpa ectomycorrhiza microbial communities from riparian zone in the Pacific Northwest, United States - 17_EM | ecosystem: Host-associated > Plants > Roots > Unclassified | place...
TCGAAGTCCACCGAGACCACGCTCAGCGGCAGCGGCATCCCGAAGTCGAGCCTCAGCCAGTTGTCCTTCTCCGGTGACCCCTTGACCGACCAGTAGCCCGCGCGTCCCGGCAGAGCGGCGGTCGCCGGGTGGCCCGGCGCCGAGTAACTCTCGCTGAGCCTGGGCCAGTCCCGGGTGGCGACCGCAGTGAGGTCGACCTGGTGGACCGAGTCGGCCAATGGATGCCGCCACTTGTCGTACTTCGCGGGTACTCCGAAGAGAGCGCCCGAGGGCAGTACGCCCGCCGCCAGGAGGACCAGGGCGACCGGCAGGACCAGGTACCCGGCGAACTGGGTGAGGAGGAGGGTGCCGCGAGCGGCGCGGTGCCGGGCCGGGCGGAGCGCGGTGTGCTCCGGTCGGCGCACGGGCGGCGGCACCATGGCCTCCCCTGGGCCCACGACGTCGGCCGTACCGGCGAGCCACCGCAGCGTCCCCGCGAGTTGCCCGGCCGGAACGCGGCGCACCGGGATGCCGGTGGCGTCGAGGGCGCGCAGCAGGTGGCCGCCGCCGGCCGCGTCCAGCCGCTCGCGCACCTCGGTGTCGTCGCCCTGCGGAACCCGGGTGTACAGCAGGGCCAGCCGGCGCGGACGGCTGCGCGCAGGCAGCCCCGCGACGATGTGCAGGACCCGGGTCACGGCCTGTACGTCGGCGCTGTTCGCGGCGGGGTCGTCCACCATCAGCAGCAGTCCGCGGGCCCGGCGCAACACGTCCAGTCCGGCCGCCGACTCCTGGCTGCCGTACGCGTCGCCTGGCGGGTCGAACCACAGCAGGGGTGTGCCTGCCGTGCGCACGAGCGGTGGCTCGGCCCCGGAGGGGGCGCCCAGCTCGGCCAGTCCCTGCCGGTGCACCGCGGCACGCCCGGTGCCGGAGCCCCCGACGAGGACGACGACCCGAGCCCGCTCGTATCCGGCGGGCAACGCTTTGCCGCAGTGCGGACAGCACGCGTCCAGGCGGCGCACGCCGAGGACGGCGGGCAGTCGGGTGCCGCAGCGGCAGCGGTGGCGGAAGGCGCCGTAGCGGTTGGGCAGCAGTTGTCGGTGTCCGGCGCGGCAGGTCGCGCACTGTCTGACCGGGCGGTGGATGACGCGTCCGCAGTCCGGGTACGGGCAGGGTGCCGGCCCGCCGCGCAGCGCGCGCCCCACCCGTGCGACCGTCGCGCACACCGCCCACCACAGGGCCCACAGCGCGTAGCACAGCGCCCACACGAGCAGCGTGAGCAGAAGGGGGAGGAGGCTGAACGTCGTCGCGGTCAGCACGACGCCGACCGTCGTGAGCAGGAAGGGCGGGCGCAGGAGGAGCATCACGCAGCCCTGTCCACCGCTCCCCCGCGACCGGCGGAACGCGTCGCCGACCAGGTCGGCCATGAGCCGGTCGGCCCCGCTCACCAGCCCTTCGTGCCGTTCGAGTCCGTCCCACCAGGTCTCACGCAGGTCGCGGGCGGCGAGGACGCGGACGTAGGCGGGTGTGGCCGGTTCGCCGTGCGGGTCGGGTGCGGTGTGCGGTGCCCGGCCGAAGATCCGCCAGACGGCGTGCAGTTGGGCCCACAGCAGTTTGGGCAGGGTGACCAGGAAGCCGTGGCCGACGATCAGGGCGACCAGCAGGGTGACCGCCAGCAGCAGAATCACGGGGTTGGACACGGTTCACTCCTTGGGCCGGGCCGCACCGCGTCGCCACGACAGCAGCGGCGCGCGCTCCGGCCCGGGCTCGGGCTGCTCGGCCCGCACCAGATCGCGCAGGGCCGCGTAGGTCTCCTCGTCCTCCCAGAGCCCCTGGCGGAACAGCCGCAGGATCCGCAGCGCGGCCCATGACGGTTCACCGGGGGCCCGGCGCAGCACGTGCAGGGCGGCGTCGGGGGCGGCGGCGAGCAGGTCCGGCGCTTCGTCCGCGAGGGAGGCGAGGAAGGCGCATGCCTGCGCGTCCAGGGCCGTGGTCCGTAGCTCGGCGGAGGCTTCGAGTGCGGCGAGCAGCCCGGCGAGGACGGCCGGCCGGAAGGCGTCGGGCAACGGAGCGAGCACGGCCCGTACATCGCCGAGCGGTGCCGTTTCGTGGGCGAGGTGACGCGCGGCGCCGTCCCTGAGCCGCTCTGGCGACAAGTCCGCCTCCCCGAGCCGCTCGGACGACAAGTCCACCTCCCCTAGCCGCAGTTCCACGACGGCGCGGACGAAACCCGCGAGCCGGGAGCCCTCTTCGCCGGAGTCGAAGGCCCCCGCGTCGCCGTCCGGCGCGAGCAGCGCGCACCCGGTCCGTAACCGCCGTACGTCCGCCTCGACGCCACCCGCGGGGCCCGCGTCCCACACGTCCGCCACGGAGTCCAGGATGTCGAGGCGCCCGCTCCCCCACGCGTCCGCGAGGAACCGTGCCATCGGGCTCGGCTCCGGACAGCCGTCCGTGGTGAGTCGGTCGAGGTGGAACACCGGTCCTGGCGCCCGCTCTCCGGCCTCCGGACGGGTGCCGATCAGGTGCCGGTGGTCGTCCTGTGGGCGCCCGGTGTACGTCGTGAAGGTCAGCTGGGCCGCGAGGCCTGCGGGCAGGGTGTAGGAGACGGCGGCGATCCAGTCGACGACACGGTCCGCGTCCCTGGAGACCAGGGTGGCGCCGGGGCCCTCGCCGGTCAGCGCCCGCAGAGCCGCCGTGAGCAGTCGCTCCAGGAGGCGGACGCCGTGCTCGCCGGTGCCGGCCAGCAGACGGCCCACCCGGTCGGGTCCGACGGTGCTGCCGGGGACGAGTTCGGTGAGGTCGGGCAGGGCGGGTCCGTCGCCGGGCGCGGGCGACACGGCCCACTGCGGGCTGTCCCACAGTTCGACGGGTCGCAGGCCCGCGAGTTCACCGGGGTCGGCCCACAGGACGTGGCAGAAGTGGTTGCCCCAGCGGCCGGTGTAGTCCTCGCCGGTGAAACTGGTCCGGGTCAGCACGGCCACATCGCCGGCCGGCCGGTCGTAGGCGAACGCCACCGGGAAGTGGTGCTCCCGGTCCGCGCCCGGCGGTCGCGCGTACCCGGTCAGCGGGCGCAGGACGTCGAGTACGGGGCGGGCGCTCGGGGAGGCCGCGGTGAAGCGGAATCCGCCGTGGGGTGCGTCGGCGGCGGGCGGGGCGGACGTGTAGTGCGCCTGTCCGGCCATGCGGGTCACCTCCGTCCCCGGTCGAGGGCGCCGAAGCGGTGCAGCAGCCACATCAGGGGGTCCTCCACACGGTGTGGGCGTACGACGCCGCCGAGTCCGAGGTCCCCGTCCTGCCGGGGAGCGGTACCCAGCGTGGACAGCGCGAACAGCTGGTAGTCGGCGCAGAACTGCTGGAGCCGCGCGTCGAGTTGGTGTTCCTGCCAGCGCCTGAGCAGGGCCTGCAACTCGGCGTGTACGGCGGCCCGGTCGTCGGCGTCGAAGACGGGGCCGGGGCGGCGGGTGCGGTGCAGCGGGGAGTTGTCCGGCAGATGCGGCCACAGGAGGTCGGCCTTGGTGAGGGCGACGGCGACCGGCACGGTCACCTTGCCGCCGCCCAGGTGGCCCAGCACCCGGGCCAGTACGTCGCCCGACCGGCCCGGCACCGCGTCGCCGCCGCCCCGCACCGGTGCGCCGGCCAGGTCCTGCGGGTCGACGAGGACGACGACGGCGTCGGCCGCGGCGAAGTAGCGCAGCTGGCTCTCCATGCGGTCGCGCGAGGCGAAGTGCTCGCCCGCCGTGTCGAGGAAGACGAGGGTCAGCACCTGCCGACGGGTGCGCCCGAAACGGCCCCGCCGGGTGCGGCTGAGCCGGTGCACGAGGGGGCGGCCGGCATCGTGCTCGGCGGTCTTGGGGACGGTGTGCCGCCCCTCGTAGAGGTGCCGTTCGTAGCGTTCGTGGTAGTCGGCCATGGTGTCGTCGTCGCAGGGCAGCAGCGCGGCGTCGAGTTCGGCGCCCAGGCGGTGGAGCAGTTCGTGCACGAGAACGCCGATGTAGGTGCTCTTGCCGGAGCTGACCGGTCCGGCGAGCGCCACCAGCTTTCCGGGGACGCGCAGATAGCCCTCCGGCAGCCGGCCCGCGCAGACGGAGCAGCACAGCCGGGTGGTGGTACGGCCGCAGGTGCCGCACACCGCCGAACCGCTCAGGGGGTCGGCGGACTTCAGGGCCCGGTCCTCGGCGCAGTCGGCGCCGCTCGCACAGACATACGTGATCTGTGCCCGGGAGATGCTCCGGAAGCAGTGCGGGCACACCCACCTGCGACGCCACGGCATGCGCACGTCCACTCCCCCTAACCGACCTTGAGCGTGTGCGGCGGCGGGTCGCGCAGGACGAGCGACTCGCCCTCGGCGAAGCAGCGCAGCCCGCCGCTCGGGCCGCGGGCCAGCCGCGCCGACAGCCTGACGTCCTGTCCCGGGCCGAGTGTCACGTCGGTGGCCGCCGCCAGGACGTCCCCGTCGCCGGGTTCCAGCGGCCGGACCGGGCCGTCGGAGCGGACCAGGAGCAGTCGCTCGGCCCGTACGGTGGCGGGCGCCGTGAACACGGCGGTGACCGTGCGGCGTCCGGGCAGGCCGTGCCGCTCCAGCCGGTAGTCGACGTCGACGCGGGCCGGCAGCGTCGCCGTGCTCGGCTCGCCGTGGGCGGGCACCCCGCCGAGCAGGGCGACCGTCCGCACCTCGACGTCCACCCCGGCGCCGTCCGCGACCGGCAGCCGTACGCCCGCCTCGTGCAGGTAGGCGGCGCGGGTGACCCTGCGTCGCTGCCCGTCCGTGGTGTCGGTGCTGCGCCAGGTGACCTCGACCTCGTCGCCGCTGTCCGGCGGCCAGTCGAAGACGACGGTCACGCCCGTGCCGCCGTACCGGGTGAGCGTGAGCGTGCCGAGCGCGCACGCGGCGGCCGCGGCGTGCGCGCCGATGACGGCGTGTTCCCCGGCGACCGTGACCGCAACCACCAGGGTGAGCCGGCTGGGCGGCGCGAACCACAGTCCTTCCGGGGCGAGTTGCGCGAGGATCGGTCGCTCCGGCAGTTCCGTCGTACGCAGCCGGGTGCCGGCCGGCCACGGGGGCGCGTCGTGGAAGCCGTACAGGCGCACCTCGCCGTCCGGCAGCGGGTCGGGGCGAGCCAGGAGGCGGCCGTCGACGGAGCGGATGTCCAGGTCGGCGACGGGCTCCGGCGGCGCGAGCGGCGTGGCGGTGCGCCGAACTCCCTCCGTGCGCACGGGCGTTCCGTCATCGGTGCCGTAGACGACACGAATGCGGTACGTGTACGTCGTCGCGTTCGCGACCCCGTCGTCGGTGAAGCCGTCACGGCGGGCGGGGACCGTCACGGTCTCACCGCCCGGCGCGGTGCGGACGACCTCGACGGAGTGCGCGCGGTCCGGGCAGGTCCACTCGGCGACGATCCGACGGTCCCCGGGGCGCAGGCGGGCGTCGGTGACCTCGGGCCGGTGCACGACGGGCCCGGTCACCGTGAGCGGTGAAGGGGCGCTGCCGGGTTCGGCGGCCCGGCGCACGGCGACCGCGTAGTACAGCGGGACGCAGGCAGGGGGGCTGTCGTCGAGGTAGGAAATGGCACGCGCCTGCGTCAGCGGGAGCACGGTGCCGTCGGCCGTGTCGCGCGGCGGGCGCCGCTCGTCGCGCAGCAGTACGTACTCGGGCTCGCCGCGCGTGGACGGCGAGGGCCGCCAGCGGACGGTGATGCCCGCGCCGTCCGGGACGGCGGTGAGGCCGGACACCGGACGGACCGTCAGGCCGTGGCGCACGGCGTCGATCTCGGGCAGGTCGCGGACCGCGGCCTCCGCCTGTTCCAGCAGGTCCCAGGCCCGGTCCGCGTCGGCCGGCGGCAGTCGGCGGGCCGTCTCCACGACGGCACGTGCCTCGGCGAGTTTCGCGCGCACATGCGCGACCAGTGCCCGCACGTCCTCGGCGAGTGCGTCCGGCGGCAACCGGTCCGCCATGGCCACCGCCTCGGCGAGCCGCCCGTCCGCCGCCATACGGCGCAGCCGCTCCGCCACCGGATCCCCGGCCGCCTCGTGCAGCACCGCGAACACCAGTCGCCGCGCGTCCTCCTCGGCGACGGACAGCTCGTCCACCGCGTACCCGAGGAGGGTGGCCGGGGTCGCGCGGGCGGTGTGCCGGGTCCGCAGCGGTGTCGCGAGTTCGTGGAGCAGGACGCGGGTGAGCCCTTCCGGTCCCTGGTCCGCGAGTACGCCGCGGACGGCGGCGATCACGGCCTGGGCCGCGGTGTGCGCGGCACCGTGCGGCAGCCGGCCCCAGCGGCGCGAGGCCGCCTCGACGTCCGGCGGGCCGACCGGGGGCATGTCGAACACGCGCACGGGCCGCGCGATGCGCCCGCCGGGCGTGCCGGTCGCGAGGAAGTCGCCGAGGTGTCTGAGGCCCAGCACCTCCAGCTGGCGGGCGCAGCGCGCGTACGAGGGGTGCGGCACGGTCCGCGGCAACGGGTCGGGCTCGGCGATCCGCAGGCCGAGGGCGGGCAGCAGGCTTCTCACCAGGTCCTCGGGGACCTGGTGGGCGGCGGCGAGCTCCGCGACCGTGCTGTCGGCGAGCATGCCGAGCCCGCTCGTCGCCTCCTTCAGGGCGGTGCGCAGGCGGGCCCGCTCGGCGTCCGCGCGTCGGCCGTGCGCTTCGAGGGCGGCGCGCAGCCGTCCCGGATCCCCGGCCGCGGCCGCGTCGAGCAGCGGCCGGTGGACGAGGTATCCGGCCTCCAACTGCTCGATGACCGGGCGGTACTTGAGCCGGGCCCGGCTGCGGCGCCAGCAGGCGCGGACCGCGACGACCGCCTCGGCGACCGCGGGCCCGTCGAGGTGCCGCGGCAACTGGTAGCGCGTGCGCAGATCCTCGGTCACGGGCAAGCCGGCGTCCAACACCTCGCGCCGGTAGCGCGGTTCGTCGAAGACCACGGTCCTTCTTCCCCCGTCCTGCCCTGTTCTCCCGTCCCGCCCTGTTCTCCTGTCCTGCCCGCGCTCAGCCGATCCGCTGGCGGCTCATCGCGACCCGCGCCTCGTCCACCGCCTCCTGGGACAGCCCGCCGATCTGGATGGAGATCTCGATCCCCTCGCCTGACTCCCGCTCGGTGGCGACGACGGTGAGGAGCCCTGAGGTGTCGAGCGTGAAGACGCACTGGAAGGGCCAGCGCGCGGGTTTGCCGGGCGGGATCTTCAACGTCCCTTCCGCGACGGGGGCGTTGTGCTCCAGCTCCTCCGACTCCACCGCGCCCGCCTGTTCCATGACCTGGATCCGGACCCGCCGCTGGCCCTCGCGCAGGGTGTAGAAATCGTCGGTCACCGACGCCGGCAGGGTGTCGTTGGCGTGCACGAGGTGGGTGACGTACTCCCGGCCGCTGTCGATGTCCGTGACCTGGATGCCGTAGCCGCGCGAGGCGACGGTGGAGATCTCGTACGGGCGGCGGGCGAGGCCGGTCTCCGGGACGTCCGGTGCCTGTCCGGCGGGGAGTTCGCCGCTCGCGAGGATGTACGTGGCCCGGTCGAGGGCGTAGAGCGCGGCGCCGCGGGCCACCGCGAGGTCCGGGTTGTGCAGCCTGGGCTCGAAGCCGAACTGGGTGCGCAGGGCGGCGGCGACCGCGGGCATCTTGGTGGCGCCGCCGACGAGCAGCACCTCGTCGAAGGACGACACGCCCCGCTCCGCGGCCAGTTCGACGGTACGGCGGGTGATGTCGACGGTGCGGTCGACCAGGTCGCGGGTCAGCTCCTCGACCAGTCCCCGGGTCAGCTCCACCGGTTCGACCCGGCCCTGGTGCATGACGCGGACGGTGTAGCGCTCGCGGAAGGACAGCGCCTTCTTGGCCTCCTCGGCGTCCTTGCGCAGTTGCGTCTCGGACTGGGAGTCGGACAGCGGGTCGTCGACGTCCGGGAAGCGCTCGCGGAACCGCTCCACCAGGTGCACGACGATACGGTCGTCGAAGTCGCTGCCGCCCAGCTCCTTCGCGCCGTCCGTGCACAGCACGGTCAACTCCCGCCCGCGCAGCGTCAGTACGGTGGTGTCGAAGGTACCGCCGCCCAGGTCGTAGACGAGGACGGTCCGGTCCTCACGCTCCTCGTCCCCTTCCAGGGCCCCGTAGTCGAGCGCGGCCGCGATGGGCTCGGCGACCACGTCGAGGACGCGCAGTCCGGCGATCTCACCGGCCTTGCGGGTGGCGTCCCGTTCGGCGAGCCCGAAGTAGGCGGGCACGCTGATCACCACGTCACGGGCCTCCTCGCCACCGGCGGCCTTCGCGTCGTCGACGAGTTTGCGCAGGATGCGGGCGGAGATCTCCTCGGGCGTGTAGGTACGGCCGTGGAACTCGCGCGGCACCACATCGCCCATGTCCCGCTTGATCAGCTGGACGACGTGCTCGGGGTCGAGGACGGCGGCGTCCTTCGCGCTCTGCCCCACGACGACGCTGTCGGCGCTCTCGAAGTAGACGACGGACGGCGTGGTGTCCGTCCCTTCGAGGTTGCGCAGCACGGTCGGTCTGCCGATGTCGTCGATCCGTGCGACGCAGGAATAGGTGGTTCCCAGGTCGATGCCGTACACGGCCATACGGTCTCCCGCCACCGGGGCGATCGCGCGTCGCGTCCGCCCCGTCTGTTGTCTCGCAGCTTGTCCTTGCCCGGCATGCCCTTCATGCCCCGCTGTTCATGCCCTGCCGTCAATGTCCCGTTGTCCATGTCTCGCTGTTCATCTCCCGTTGAAAGAGAAGGAGTTCACGGGGCGTCCGGTTCCCAACGGGAAACCACGACGTCCGCCTTGCGCACGACCCGCTCCCCCTGAACGAACCCGGCCGCCACGACCCGCGCCACCGTCCGGTCCGCCTCGGGTGCTTCGGCGGCGGCGCGGCCCACGGGACGCTGCAACGCCAGGTCGAACGCCTCGCCGGTCCCCGGGACATACCGCTCGACGCCGGTCCTGGCCACGGTGTCCGCCGCCTCGTCGGCCAACGCGGTCAGCAGGGACCGGAGTTCGTCGGCATCGAGCGGGCCGGTGACGTTCTCCGCCTGGCGCAGGATCTGGTCGTGCAGCCGGATCAGGGAGTGCCGCACGAGGTCGAGCACCGCTTCCGTCTCGCCCCGGCGCAGCCGCTCGACCTCGTCGTGCAGCCTGGTGACGATCTCCTCACGGCGCTCCGCGAGCTGCTGCTGACGAGCGAGCGCGGCGGTGAACTCGCTTGCGATCGCACAGGGTTCGGCACGTTCCGGCACGTCGGTCACAGTAGACCAAGGTGGCACGGCGCGTCAGCGGAGAGCATCACCATCGCCTGCCGGACCCGCACGGCCTCGTCAGCCACCGAAGTGGATGGAGCCGTGGATGTCCCGCGCCTGGACGACGGTGTTCTGGGTGCCCCCGGAGATCGTATTGCGTACGTCGCCCGCGCCGGTCCGCGTGCCCTCCAACGCCTCGGCCTCCCGCCGCCAGGCCGCGAGCGCCTCGGCGAAGGCGGGGTCCTGCCGGGCGCGGAGAGCCAGTACCCGCGCAAGCTCCGTGGCCCGCTCCGTGCTGCCGGCCGACTGGGCGAGGGCGGTCAACTCGCTCCCGCCGTACGGCTCTCCGCCCGAGGGCCGTCGGGCGACCAGGTGGTGCAGCGACGTCCAGATCTGCTGCCCTGCCGCACCGGCGGTACCTCCGGCAAGGGCCATGAGCAGTTCAGGTGCGATCGGATCCACGACGTTCTCCCCCTTCTCCCCCGCACAGGTCCTTCTCCCCCGCGCAGGTCCCAGAGCGAGGGTAGGGCACGGTGAGCGCCCGGCGGCCCGGGACCGGAGAAGGAAGAACGAAGGAGGGACGAAGGAGGAGGTTCTCGCCGTGGAGGGACTAAGGAGGGGGTTCTCGCCGTCAGGCGGAGTTGACCGGCAGGACGTCGGGCGACAGCGCGCCCGCGTGGGCCGACGCCCTGGTCACCCGGCGGAGGTGGTGCCGACGGCACAGGACCTCGTAGCCGATCTCCTCCACCGGGCGGTTGACGTCGCCGACGACCACCTGGGCGCCCGCGACCACCATCTCGCCGCCCACGGTGCGGGCATTGTGCGTCGCCCGGGCGCCGCACCAGCACAGGGCCTCCACCTGGAGGGTCTCGATCCGGTCGGCCAGCTCGATCAGCCGCTGGGAACCGGGGAAGAGTTTGGTGCGGAAGTCGGTGGTGATCCCGAAGGCGAAGACATCGAGACCCAGGTCGTCGACGACCCGCGCCAGCTGGTCGATCTGCTCCGGCGCGAGGAACTGCGCCTCGTCGACGATCACGTAGTCGATCTTGCCGCCCTGGGACAGCTGATCGACCAGGTACCCGTACAGGTCCATGCCCTCGGTGGCCTCGACCGCGTCCGTGACCAGACCCAGCCGCGAGGACAGCTTTCCCTCCCCCGCTCGGTCGTCCCGGGTGAAGATCACGCCCTGAAGCCCTCGGGCCGCACGGTTGTGCCCGATCTGAAGCGCCAGGGTCGACTTCCCGCAGTCCATCGTTCCGGAGAAGAACACCAGCTCGGGCATGGGGAGTTGAGCACCTTTCGGCGAAGAGGAGGAGCGTGCGGAGGACGGGACGGGGACAGGAGGGACTTCAGGAGCGTACTTCGAGCAGGGGGACCAACTGCTCGGCAGGGGTCATCGAACCGTGGTTGCCGACCATCGCCGACTCCTTCGGCTCCCGCTCGGACGCGATGATCAGGACGTCGTCCCGGGCCGCCGCGATCACGTCGCCGAGGCGGTCGTAGACGCGCTCGTCGATCTTCGGCCCGAACCAGCCCGCCGCGATCGCCTCGTCCCGCGAGGCGACCCAGAACTGCTCGCCGAGCACCTCGCGCCAGCAGGTCAGTACGTCGTTCTCGGCGCCCCGCACGGCGTAGACGTGGCGGGCGCGGCCCTCGCCGCCGAGCAGGGCGACGCCGGCGCGCAGTTCCCAGTCCGCGTCGAAGTCGATGCGGTGGTCCTCGTCGAAGGGCACGTCGATCATTCCGTGGTCGGCGGTGACGTACAGGGCGCTGCGCGGCGGCAGTTGCTCGGCGAGGCGCTGGACGAGCCGGTCGACGTACATGAGTTGACCGCGCCAGGTGTCGGAGGCGATGCCATAGCGATGGCCGGCGCCGTCGAGTTCGGCGTAGTACGTGTACACCAACGAGCGGTCCCCGGCGGCCAGTTGCTCGGCCGCGAGGTCCATGCGCTCCTCGCCGGTCAGCCGCCCGTGGAACGTTCCGCCGCTGAGCGCGATCTTCGTCAGCGGGGTGTTCTGGAAGGTGGGGGACGACACCTGCGCCGCGTGCACACCGGCGTCATGGGCCAGCTGGAAGATCGTGGGGTACGGCTGCCAGGCCTTCGGTTCGCTCCACGGCTGCCAGCGCAGTTGGTTCATCAGCGCGCCGGTGGCCGGGTTGCGCACGGTGTAGCCGGGCAGGCCGTGGGCGCCGGGCGGCAGGCCGGTGCCGACGGAGGCGAGGGAGGTCGCGGTGGTCGCCGGGTAACCGGCGGTGAGCGGGCGTCCCGTACCACCGCGCGAGCTGCCCAGGAGCGCGTGCAGATAGGGCGCCTCGTCGGCGTGGTCCTTGATCTGCTCCCAGCCGAGACCGTCGATCAGGAAGACGCAGTTGCGGTCGGCCGGGGTCAGCTCCGGGATCGCCGCGGTCGTACCGGGTACGCCCATGCCCGCGGCCAGCGTGGGCAGCAGGTCGGCGAGGGAGCCGGAGCCGTACTCGGGGACGGGCGCGGACTCGACGGCGAGGGGCTCGGGGTGGTCCCAGGTGGCGGAATCAGGAGGGGTGGGCGCGGAGCGCCCTCGATCATGGGCGGCGGGGGGAGACGGGTGGGACATTATCGCGGTACGTCCGCGGTCGCCTCGGAGAGCGACTGCGCGAAGGCGAGGGTCTCCCGCACCGTCTCGGGGCCGTCCCCGGCCTCGCTGACGCGCAGGCTCAGGTCGTCCGCCGTCGAGTTGCCCGTGTAGCCGTGGTCGGCCTCGCAGTTGGGGTCGCCGCAGGCGGCCGGCTCCAGGTCGATCCGGGCGACGGCACCCCAGCCGATGGTCAACACGACCTCACGGGGCAGCGTGCCCGGCGCGTACGACTCCGGGTTGGCGACCACGCGGCTGAGCACCACCGACGAGATCCGGCCGAGCTTCACGGACTCCGTGGACGTCGTGGCGTACGGCGTCGGGGAGGTGCTGTCGGCGGACTGCTCGTCGGTGTGGCTGACGATGAAGCGGTTGCCGGTGAGGACGAGCACGGTCACGTGCCGGCGCACCTCGTTCTGGTCGAACGTGGTCTCCTGGTGGACCAGGAACGACCGGATCGGCTCGCCGCCCACGGCGGCCTCCACCGCCTCGGCCACGAGGGCCGGGTAGTAGCCGCTGCGCTCGATCGCCGCACGCAGCCCCTGGGTCGTCGTACTGGTCTTGGCCATGACGTCCATCCTACGGTGGCGCACTGACTGCGAGGCACCGTCGAGCACGGTCTCGTCACAGCTGTCTCAGTACACGGGACCGGTCACCGGAGACACGGGATCAGTACACGGGAAGCGTCCGCGGGCCGAGGTCGTCGCGGACCGGCGGCGGGGCCAGGCGGACGGACGCGCCGAGCACGCTCAGGCCGTGCGCGGCCACGACGACCGGCTCCAGGGTCACCGCGACGACCTCGGGATGATCGTCGACCAGCCGCGACACCCGCAGCATCAGCTCCTCCAGGGCAGGCGTGTCGACCGGCGTGGAGCCGCGCCAGCCGAACAGGAGCGGCGCCGTGCGGATCGACCGGATCAGCGAACCGGCCTCCCGGTCCGTGACCGGAATCAGCCGGTGCGCCGTGTCCCCGAGCAGCTGCGAGGCGGCTCCGGCGAGCCCGAACGACAGCACGGCCCCGGCCGCCGGATCGATGACGGCCCGTACGACGGTGTCGACCCCGCGCGGCGCCATCCGCTGTACGACCGGCCGCAGCTCCTGCGGCGTCCCGAACAGCTCGCCCAACTCGGCGTACGCCCGCCGCAGTTGCTCCTCGTCCGCGAGATCCAGGCGTACGCCGCCCAGGTCGGCCCGGTGTCGCAGGTGCGGGGCGGTGGCCTTGAGGGCGACCGGGTAGCCGAGGGTGCGGGCGGCCTCGGCGGCGGCGTCGGGGGTGGGTGCGGGCAGCGCGCGGTGGACGTCGACGCCGTATTTCCCGAGCAGCTCGCACGTCTCCTCGACGCCGAGCGTGAGCCCCTGCCCGCGCGCGAGCAGCCCGCCGATCAGCTCTGCGGACCCCTTCTCGTCGATGTCCTCGAACTCGGGTACCCGTCCGGGGTCGACGGCCTCACGTCGCCACTGCGCGTACTTCACGGCTTCGGCGAGCGCCCGGACGGCACGCTCGGCGGCGGGGTAGGCGGGGATGAGGCCGCCGCCCTCGGATGCCGGCACCGCGGTGGGCGGGCGTTCGATACGGCCGGCAGGTTGGACACCGCCTTCAACACCGGGCGTCTTGGCACCGGCCTGTGGTGCCGTGCTCATCGCGGCCGACAGCGCCGCCGCAAGCCCCCCGAGCTCCACGTGCACCACCAGTACCGGCTTCCCGGGAACCTCCTGGGCAGCCGACCGCAACGCCTCGGCCAACGCCGCGTCCTCCTCGGGGCCCTCCCCCACCGCGGGTATCGCGGTCACGACCACCGCGTCGCAGGAGTCGTCGGCCAGCGCCCCGGACAGCGCCCGATGAAAGTCCTCCGCCGTCGCCGCCGTGGTCAGATCCAGCGGAGCGAGCGGCCGCAACCCCTCGGAGAGGCACGCGTCGTAGGTCAGCAGCCCCAGCGATTCCGAGTTGCCCACGATCGCCACCCGCGCCCCGCCGGGCAACGGCTGCCGCGCGAGCAGCAACCCCGTGTCGACCAACTCGGTGATCGTCTCGACGCGGATCACCCCGGCCTGCCGCAGCAGCGCGGACACGGTCGCGTGCGGCAACCGCGTCGCCCGTACGGCATGCCCCTGGGGGGCGGATCCGGCGCCCTGGACCACGACCAGCGGCTTCGCCGCCGCGGTGCGCCGGGCGAGGCGGGTGAACTTGCGGGGGTTGCCGATGGACTCCAGGTACATGAGGGCGACGTCGGTGTCGGGATCGTCGTACCAGTACTGAAGGACGTCGTTGCCGGACACGTCCGCGCGGTTGCCGGACGACACGAACGTGGAGACGCCGGTGACTCCGGTGACCCCGCCCCCGCGCCGGTGCAGCCGGGACAGCAGCGCGATACCGATGGCGCCGGACTGGGCGAACAGGCCGATGCGTCCGGGGCGGGGCATCTCGGGCGCGAGGGACGCGTTCAGCCGTACGTCGGCGGCGGTGTTGATGACCCCGAAGGCGTTCGGCCCGATGATGCGCATGCCGTACGTGCGCGCGTGGCGCACGAGTTCGCGCTGGCGCTCGCGTCCCTCGGGGCCGCTCTCGGCGTACCCGGCGGTGACCACGACGAGCCCCTGCACGCCGTGTTCGCCGCACTCGGTGACGACTTCGGGGACGTGCTCGACCGGAACGGCGACCACTACCAGGTCCACAGGGCCTTCGATGTCACGCACCGAGCGGTACGCCGGCACCCCGTCGAGGTCCTTCTGCTCCTCGGGGAAGGCCTTGTTCACGGCGTACAGGCCACCGGTGAAACCGGCGTCCCTGATGTTGTCGAGAACGCTGCGGCCCACCCCTCCGGGGGAACGGCCGACACCGACGACGGCGACCGAGCCGGGCCCCAACAGCCGCCGTACGGACCGGGCTTCGGCGCGCTGCTCCCGCGCGCGCTGCACGGCGAGGGACCTGTCAGTGGGTTCGAGGTCAAACTCCAGGCGTACGACGCCGTCCTCGAAGCTGCGCTTCTGGGTGTAGCCGGCGTCCGTGAACACCTTGATCATCTTGTTGTTGGCGGGCAGCACCTCGGCGGCGAAACGGCGGATGCCGCGCTCGCGGGCGACGGCCGCGATGTGCTCCAGGAGGGCGGAGGCGACACCCCTCCCCTGGTGGGCGTCCTGCACCAGGAAGGCGACCTCGGCCTCGTCGGCCGGGGCGGTGGCGGCACGCCCGTCGGCACTAATGCGGTCATAGCGTACGGTGGCGATGAACTCGCCGCCTACGGTGGCCGCGAGTCCCACCCGGTCCACAAAGTCGTGGTGCGTGAAGCGGTGGACATCCTTGGCGGACAGGCGAGGATACGGCGCGAAGAAGCGGTAGTACTTCGACTCGTCGGAGACCTGCTCGTAGAAGCTGACCAGGCGATCGGCGTCGTCGACGGTGATGGGCCTGACGCGCGCGGTACCCCCGTCGCGCAGCACCACGTCGGCTTCCCAGTGGGCGGGGTACTCGTGCCGGTCCGACGAGGTCTGCATGGGCCCCAGCGTACGGCTCGCGTCCGACAACGGCGCGAGGCAGTCTGGGGAGAAAGCAGCATGGGGAAGTCGGGCCGAGGCCGCGGTCCGACGACTCGCTCCGGACGGTCCACAGGGACGCTCCGGGCTCGCTTCACGTGTGGGAAACTGGTCTAGACAACCCTGAGACTCTGAAGGGCAGCATCACATGGCTGAGCGCCGCGTCAACGTCGGCTGGGCGGAGGGCCTTCACGCCCGCCCCGCCTCCATCTTCGTCCGGGCCACCACGGCCTCGGGTATCCCCGTGACGATCGCCAAGGCCGACGGCAACCCCGTCAACGCGGCCTCCATGCTCGCGGTTCTGGGCCTGGGCGCCCAGGGCGGCGAGGAGATCGTCCTCGCCTCCGAGGCCGAGGGCGCGGACGCGGCCCTCGACCGCCTGGCGAAGCTGGTCGCGGAGGGCCTTGAGGAACTCCCCGAAACGGTCTGAGCGCGCCCCCCTTTGCGCCTGAACCGGCGCCGCTCGCGCGGAGGCGGTTGCGCGCCACGGGGGTTCCTCAATTGATGGTTGCGGTGCTTTTCACCGCAAAACACTGCACGCAACCTCGAAGGGCTCGTCCGAATTACCGGGCGAGCCCTTCGCAATTCCACTTACGGGCAGCAGAAATAATCCCCCGCGAATTATCTCCTCTTTGTATACGGTGCCCGTGTTAATGCCGCAGGCCGGACATGTTTACGGGAGGTTGCGAAGTCCTCACACGGTCCGTGCCGTTCGCCCCGCCGGGAAAGCGCAGCCGGTGCGCGGTGCCCGCGCGCTCGGTGTGCAGGGCGGTGATCGCGCGGGCGCGCTCGCTGTCGCCGCGTGCCACCGCGTCCACGATGGCGCCGTGCTCGGCCCAGGACTCGACGGGGTTGGCCGGTGCGTCCACCGCGTACATCCAGGCGATCTTGTGCCGCAGCTGGGTCAGCATCGAGGTCAGCGCGGGGCTCCCGGAGGCCTGGGCCAGCGTCTCGTGGAACCAGCTGCCCAGGGAGCGCAGATCCTCGCTGTTGCCCCTCCTGGCGCGCTCCTGACCCAGCCTGACGAGGCCGCGCAGCACCTTGAGGTGGGCCTCGGTGCGCCGCTGGGCGGCCCGTGAGGCGCCGAGCGGCTCCAGCAGCATCCGCATCTCCAAGAGGTCGGCGGCCTCCTGCTCGGTCGGTTCCGCGACGCACGCGCCCGCGTGCCGCCGGGTCACCACGAACCCCTCGGCCTCCAGCGTGCGCAGGGCCTCCCGGACGGGGACGCGCGAGACGCCGTACCGGCGCGCGAGGAGTTCCTCCGTGAGCCGGCTGCCGCGCTCGTAGACACCGGCGACGATGTCGTCCCGGATCGCCGTGCATACCGAGTGCGCCGGAATACGCATGTCCGACCTCCGCCTTAATCCCCGTGAAACGTCGACGATTGACGTGTGTTCCGTGACTCTATTGCAATCAGCGGGAATTTCCGATGGCGGACCGGAATCCATGCATATTTTTTGGACAGATGGGCCCTGGAAAGGCCGAAAGCCCCGGCCGGGCGGGCCAGGGCTTCGGGAAGTGCGGCGGTGAGTCGTCAGACGTTCACACCGTGCTTGCGGAGGTAGGCGACGGGGTCGACGTCCGAGCCGTACTCGGCGGTCGTCCGGGCCTCGAAGTGGAGGTGCGGCCCGGTGACGTTGCCGGTCGCCCCGGAGAGGCCTATCTGCTGGCCCGGAGTGACCGTCTGGCCGACGGAGACACCGATGGAGGACAGGTGGCCGTACATGGTGTACATGCCGTCGGCCATCTTGATCACGACCTCATTGCCGTACGAGCCGCCCCAGCCCGCCTCGACGACGGTGCCGGAGCCGACCGCGTGGACGCTCGTGCCGGTCGAGGCGTGGAAGTCGATGCCGGTGTGGGCGCCGGAGGACCAGAGGGAACCGCCGGTCTTGTAGCCGGTGGAGACGTACGAGCCGGTGACCGGAGCGACGAAGGTGTTGAGCCTCTTGCGCTCGGCGGCGCGGGCGGCGCGCACCTCGGCCTCGCGCTCCGCCTTGGCCTGGGCTGCGGCCTTGGCCCGGGCGGTCTCCTTGGCCAGGGTTTCGGCGGCGGCCTGCTCCTGGGCGACGGCCTGGGCGTCGATCTTCTCGGCCACGGAGTCGCCGATGGCGACGACGGGGGTGAGGCCGGTCTGTTCGGGGGCGGGCTCTGCGGCGAACGCGGGGGCGCCGGCAAGGGTGCCGACGACGCCGGTGGTGGTGAGGGCCGCGACGCTCGCGACACGAACGGTGGTGCGGTGGGTCCGGCTCGGGCGACGGTGCTTCCCGGTGGCGCGGGTGAACGCCATGGAGTGGCTGGTCCTTTCCTTCCTTCTCGCCTACCGGGTTAGCTGACGGGTTCGGAGCAGGAAGGTCTCCTACGGACCCCCTCGCTGTGCGCGCGGGCGTCCGATTCACCCCAGGGACGTGGGTCCCCGGCTCCCCTGGCTCGCGCCGTACGGGGACTCGGCGATGACTGTCCGGTGCCGCGAGTGCGGCGCGGTGCCTGACGGACAGCCGGACCGACGCTAAGGGGGGCCACTTTCAATCCCCAAACGGATCACGGAATTTGTTGCACATGCCACAGGGCAGACAGGCAACCTCTCCCCCAATTCGGACATTAAGGGGCCCTGATGACTCTTCAGTCACCAGGGCCCCCACGCGCGCGTGCCGCTCTTCGGTTCGCTACGGGTCGTCTACTCGGCCGCGACGACGGTCACTTCGCCGATACCGAGAGCCTCCACTGGCTCCTTGATCTGCCCCGCGTCGCCGACGAGGATCGTCACCAGACGGTCCACCGGGAAGGCGTTCACGACCGCCGCGGTGGCCTCCACGGTGCCGGTCGCGGCGAGCTGCTGGTACAGCGTCGCCTGGTAGTCGTCGGGCAGGTGCTGCTCGACCTGGTCGGCCAGCGTGCTCGCGACGGCCGCGGCGGTCTCGTACTTGAGCGGCGCCACCCCGACGAGGTTCTGTACGGCGATGTCCCGCTCGGCGTCGGTGAGTCCGCCCTCGGCGAGCTTGCGCAGCACCGTCCACAGGTCGTCCAGCGCGGGACCGGTGTTCGGGGTGTCCACGGAGCCGCTGATGGCGAGCATCGAGGCGCCCGTGCCGTCGGGTGCCGAGCGCAGCACCTGGCCGAACGCCCGCACGCCGTAGGTGTAGCCCTTCTCCTCGCGCAGGACGCGGTCCAGGCGGGAGGTGAGGGTGCCGCCGAGGCAGTACGTGCCGAGCACCTGGGCGGGCCACACGCGGTCGTGCCGGTCGGATCCGACCCGGCCGATGAGCAGCTGGGTCTGGACGGCGCCGGGACGGTGCACGATCACGACCCGCCCGGTGTCGTCGGCGGTGACCGGCGGCACGGGGCGCGGCTGCGCGGTGGAGCCCGTCCACGAGCCCAGGGTGTCGGCGAGGAGGGCGTCCAGGTCGATGCCGGTGAGATCGCCGACGACCACGACGGTGGCCGTGGCGGGGCGGACGTGCCGCTCGTAGAAGGCGCGTACGGCCCCGGAGTCGATCTTCTGGACGGTCTCCTCGGTGCCCTGGCGCGGACGCGACATGCGCGAGGTCGCCGGGAACAGCTCCTTGGAGAGCTCCTTGGCCGCGCGGCGGGACGGGTTGGCCGTCTCGTGCGGGATCTCGTCGAGGCGGTTGCGGACCAGCCGCTCGACCTCGCTGTCGGCGAAGGCGGGCGCCCGCAGCGCGTCGGACAGCAGGCCGAGGCCCTTGGCCAGACGCGAGGCCGGTACCTCCAGGCTGAGGCGCAGCCCGGGGTGGTCGGCGTGCGCGTCGAGGGTGGCGCCGGAGCGCTCCAGCTCGGCGGCGAACTCCTCGGCGGAGTGCTTGTCGGTGCCCTCGGAGAAGGCCCGCGCGGTGATCGTGGCGACACCGTCCAGACCGGCCGGTTCGGCCTCCAGGGGCGCGTCCAGGAGCACCTCGACGGCGACTACCTGCTGGCCGGGGCGGTGGCAGCGCAGCACGGTCAGGCCGTTGCCGAGCGTCCCGCGCTCCGGGGCCGGGAAGGCCCACGGCCTGGCCTCGCCGGCCTGGGGCTGCGGGTGGAATTCCATCGTGGCGAGCTCGGTCACTTGGCCGCCTCCTCGTTCTCGTCGCCGGCCGCTGCCGCCGCTTCGTCCTCGTCGTCCTCGTCCGCGATGGGCTCGTAGACGAGCACCGCGCGGTTGTCGGGGCGCAGGCGGGCCTTGGCGACCTCCTGCACCTCCTCCGCCGTCACGTCCAGGACGCGCTGTACGGCGGTCAGGGCGAGCTGCGGGTCGCCGAACAGGACGGCGTACCGGCACAGTTCGTCCGCGCGGCCCGCGACCGTGCCGAGCCGGTCCAGCCACTCGCGCTCCAACTGGGCCTGGGCGCGCTCCATTTCCTCGGCGGTGGGGCCCTCCTCGGCGAACCGGGCGAGTTCCTCGTCGATGGCGGCCTCGATGACCGGCACCTCGACGTCACCGGACGTCTTGACGTCCAGCCACCCCAGGGAGGGCGCCCCGGCCAGCCGCAGCAGACCGAAGCCGGCGGCGACGGCCGTACGGTCGCGCCGTACAAGGCGGTTGTAGAGGAGCGAGGACTCGCCGCCGCCCAGGATGGTGAGGGCGAGGTCGGCCGCGTCGGACGCGCGCGTGCCGTCCTCCGGGAGCCGGTAGGCACACATCAGGGCACGGGCCGGTACCTCCTCGACGAGGACCTCGCGCAGCTCCCTGCCCATCGAGTCGGGCAGCGTGCCGTCACGAGGTGTGGGCTTGCCGTCGTGCGCGGCGATGGACCCGAAGTACCTCTCGACCCAGGCGAGCGTCTGCTCGGGGTCGATGTCGCCGACCACGGACAGGACCGCGTTGTTGGGCGCGTAGTAGGTGCGGAAGAACGCGCGCGCGTCCTCCAGGGTGGCCGCGTCCAGGTCAGCCATCGAGCCGATGGGCGTGTGGTGGTAGGGGTGGCCCTCTGGGTAGGCGAGGGCGGTCAGCTTCTCGAACGCCGTCCCGTAGGGCACGTTGTCGTAGCGCTGGCGGCGCTCGTTCTTGACGACGTCCCGCTGGTTCTCCATGGACTCCTCGTCCAGGGCGGCCAGCAGGGAGCCCATCCGGTCGGCCTCCAGCCAGAGGGCGAGCTCCAACTGGTGGGTGGGCATGGTCTCGAAGTAGTTCGTGCGCTCGAAGCTGGTGGTGCCGTTGAGCGAACCGCCCGCGCCCTGCACCAGTTCGAAGTGGCCGTTGCCCTTCACCTGTCCGGAGCCCTGGAACATCAGGTGCTCGAAGAGGTGAGCCAGGCCGGTACGCCCCTTGACCTCGTGGCGGGAACCGACGTCGTACCAGAGGCACACCGCCGCGACCGGGGTCAGGTGGTCCTCGGAGAGGACCACGCGCAGACCGTTGGCCAAGCGGTGTTCGGTCGCTGTCAGACCGCCGGATCCTGCCTCGGCGGTGGCCGTGTGACCCATGGGCATGTACGTCCCTTCGATCGCGGATTATCTGGCTGGAACCGCAGAAATCCTGCTCGTCCCGCCACTGTATGCAAGCGTGCGGACCGTCGGCGAAGTTCCCGGCGGACGTACGCCCAGAGCGAGATCGCGTAGCCTGCGGGCAGTCGCACACGTGGACTCACGCGGCAGCCGTCGGTGACGGAGCCGAGCGGCCAACGCCGGGTCCTGGTCCGCGTTGTCAGTGCCGCGGTCCACAATGGTTCACGTCAAGACCCCGTTCACGCTTCAGCACGAGTGAGCCGAAGGGGAGCGACCCCCAGGCGAGCGACCAGAAAAGAGGAGCCGGCAGCGATGGCCCGCCGCAGCACGAAGACCCCGCCGCCCGACGACTCGTTCGAGGAGCGGATCCTCGACATCGACGTCGTCGACGAGATGCAGGGCTCCTACCTTGAGTACGCGTACTCGGTCATCTACTCCCGAGCCCTGCCGGACGCCCGGGACGGCCTGAAGCCGGTCCACCGACGGATCGTCTACCAGATGGACGAGATGGGCCTGCGCCCCGACCGCGGCTATGTGAAGTGCGCGCGTGTCGTCGGCGAGGTCATGGGCAAGCTGCACCCGCACGGCGACGCGTCGATCTACGACGCCCTGGTGCGCATGGCCCAGCCCTTCTCCATGCGCGTCCCGCTGGCCGACGGCCACGGCAACTTCGGCTCGCTGGGCAACGACGACCCGCCGGCCGCGATGCGGTACACCGAGTGCCGGCCGTCCGAAGCGGCCAACCTGATGACCGAGTCGATCGACGAGGACACGGTCGACTTCACCCCGAACTACGACGGCCAGGAGCAGGAGCCGGTGGCCCTGCCCGCCGCCTTCCCGAACCTCCTGGTGAACGGCTCGTCGGGCATCGCCGTCGGCATGGCCACCAACATGCCGCCGCACAACCTGGGCGAAGTCATCGCCGCCGCCCGGCACTTGATCCGCTATCCGAACGCGGACCTGGACACCCTGATGCGGCACGTCCCCGGCCCCGACCTGCCCACGGGCGGCCGGATCGTCGGCCTCACCGGCATCCGGGACGCGTACGAGACCGGCCGCGGCACCTTCAAGATCCGCGCCACGGTCGCCGTGGACAACGTGACGGCACGCCGCAAGGGCATCATCGTCACCGAACTGCCCTTCTCCGTAGGCCCCGAGAAGGTCATCGCCAAGATCAAGGACCTGGTCGGCGCCAAGAAGCTGCAGGGCATCGCCGACGTCAAGGACCTCACCGACCGCGCGCACGGCCTGCGCCTGGTCATCGAGATCAAGAACGGCTTCGTACCGGAAGCGGTCCTGGAGCAGCTCTACAAACTGACGCCGATGGAGGAGTCCTTCGGCATCAACAACGTCGCCCTGGTCGACGGCCAGCCCCTCACGCTCGG
>Ga0307515_10007147_pt1 | contig 22158 bp, 12 predicted proteins | sample 17_EM_MG_FD_194513 | JGI IMG/M metagenome (GOLD analysis project Ga0307515, IMG submission 194513) | Populus trichocarpa ectomycorrhiza microbial communities from riparian zone in the Pacific Northwest, United States - 17_EM | ecosystem: Host-associated > Plants > Roots > Unclassified | place...
GTTCGAGCCCTGTGGTTGCTCATATGATGGTCACTGGAGGCTTACATGGTCGTTAACTTCAGGGCCCGTGGGATTAGTCGAGGTGCGCGCAAGCTGGCCCGGACACCCACGTTAAACTAAAAAAAAATATATACATGAATGGTGCATTGACACCAGCTTAGTGTGCTGACCGACCAATTGGATTAGATATAGGCATGGCTCTTGCTTCGGTTAGCTAGTGATTGATAATTTTTAGAGGGATAAATTCCATATTGTATTCCTTGTTTCATGCTAAAGTCCTTGCCGTCTATGTATGCTAAATTCCATATTTCTACTGCAAATAAAAAAGTGAAAACGAGACAAAAAGCTAAAACATTCTTCATTCTCTATGATTTCTAGCTGCTACGTGTAATATGACATAACCACATGGTAACTTACACGTACCGTCCTCATGATTTTGGTCTTTTTAAAACTTGTTATTGCTTTGAAGGTCTTGATATAAATATGAAAATGGCTCAATCGAAATACCAGTTATATAAGAACATAGAATATAATTGATGTCGTAATTATGAATAGTGATATCAATTAAAATTTTATTATGTTTTCAATTTAAATATCACGATTATAAAACATGACATCATTTAAATGTTATGGTTCTTAAGAGCGACATGTAAAAGTATGTTATTTCACAAAAACTTCTTGTTGCTATGTTAATTCATATTTATTTAAGTTATGTGTGTTAATTGCTCATTTTTTTCTAATATATAGTGGTACTACCTTTTTTCTTTTTCCAAATATATTTAGACATATTTTTTATATTTTTTATAAATTTTTCTAGATATAGCTTCCAAATTTCAAACTTAAAAATCTTCTCCTTAAAACTTAAAAAAAAAATGCATCTTCTTAACCAATAAATAAATCTAAAAACCAGCTTAAAAAACTAATATGGTTGAATAACCAATGATATAACCAAAAAGTAAATTAAAAAAAGCCCGGCATGTTAAGTAAGAATATGGCGAGTTATCGACTACGAGTTTTAGACACTAAACCCGAGGCATAATGATGTAAGAGGTTATGATTAATTGGATATGAATTTATTATATTTGAATCACTTGTATAGTCTATTATAAATGTATTTGGATTAAATGGACATGTTCAAGCACAATAAAATGTGCAGTAAAAGGCACGGTCACATCAAATGTCATGTTTATGTAAAGGCATATGACTTTTGATGCGATATTTAAATCTAGCTCAAATTCAATTAGGAGATTCTATATGCCAAGTTCTATAAGGAGTTAGCTACCGCAGTTAGTTGAGGTTGGGAAGGCCTTCAAATTAGACATAAAAGTTATATTTTCATAAGTTCTGTTTTTTTTTTCTAGTTAATTTTGGATATTTTGCTTTATTTCTTGTTATATGTTATTTTTATATTTGAATTGGAATTGGAATTATTCTTGTCTTATAAAGGTTAGTTTAGGGCCTATTAAAAAGAGTTGTAACCTTCTTTTAATGATGGATTTTTAGAAAAGAAGTTTTGAGTAACAAAACTGTGAATTAGGATTTCCATGTAATTTTTTGTTCCAAAACATTTTTCTTCCTTGTTTTTGGATTCCTATTTCTTATGTTCAGTTATGTTGGTATCATAACATGACAATTCTTAGTGGTTTATTATTGTGTGTTGTTGAAAAACCATGGTTGGAAAAGGTTGCAAAATAGAACATGTTCAGGAGTGAAACATCTATGAACTAACAATTGAGGACTTACAAAGATAGGTAACAAAATTAATATGTCGATTGGAGGAGAGAAAATTGGAGTATCATATAAAGAGTGATCAGGGATAAGTAAATAGTTTTGAAAATCCTTTTCAAATGCACGAGGAGCAAATGAGGCAACCTCTTGAACAAGATTAATTTCATGGAGACATAAGCTTTTAATTAAAATTTTTGAGTTTTTAGGTATCTTACAAGTTGAGGAATTCATTGATTGAATGCTTTAAATGGAAAGATTTTTTTTTTAATTAAAGAAGGTCCTGGAATAAATAAGGATGAAAGTGATCGCTACCAGGTCAACTAGTTTACTTAGTGAGAGTAGCTAAAAAGAACTTGGGAGAGATAAGAAAAATCAAATATTAGCAATTAAGAATAAATGAAATGCCACTTTCTTTCTTTCAAGTACACTCAAACCCTATCCCAACGATTCCATACATTGAGGTAATGGGCTAGGTTTGTTAATGAGTATATCGATAATTTTTATTAGTTAGTGGGTAGAGATGATCTACCAGAAATGGAGGAGTAATTGGTAGCTCAGTACCTGATTGGATTATACCAATTTATGCAAGGCATGCTTTGTTTGCAATTATTATGGATATTTTTAAAAGCCCATCAGATAACTCTAACCATAGAGAAATAGAAAAATAAAGAAACCAATGGGGGTTTTCAAACTGGCCATAATAACAAATTTCAAGTTGATTAAAATGTTGAGGATGCGCGTATCAACGATTAATGAACAAAAAATCAACCTAAACATACTCCTACTCCTCAACAAATTGCAAGTTGGTTTAAAATTTTGATATTATAGATCCGGTAAGCAAGGGCATAATTATGTTAAATGCTATAAATCAAAGAGTCTTCAAACAATAATCTATTGATAAAAGAAGAACTCATAAATGAGAGTTTAGCCAAAAGAAATCCTACTTTTAATGATTCATATAGTAGGGAGATTTTGTATATAGTTGATGATGCTATCTTAGTCATCTGAAAGTCTCTCAAAAGTGACTAGAGTAAAGATTGGTTGCGTACTAAAATCATCCATTCAACGTCTATAATCAAAGATAAGGTATGGAATCTAATCATCGATAGTGGCAACTATGACAACGTTGTGTTTGTAAAGATAGTAAAGAAGTTATAGCTTAAAACAAACAGTCATCCAAAGCCTCAAAATTGACATGGGTGAAGCGAGATAATGAGATAATAATTGAATAACAGTGTATTGTTTTATTTTTTATAGGTAAAAAATATTGTGATAATGTATGGTGCGATATAATTTTTATAGATATGTGTCATGTATTATTAAGGAGACCTTGTCAATATAATAGAAATGTCATGCATGATAAGCAACACAATAAGTACACTTTTAGTATAAAAAGAAAGTGTGTGGCATGGGCGTTAAGGAAAATACGGGCAATATTTAAGGTTGAACCAAATAAAAAAAAAGTTTATTGTCTTTGTCAAAGTTTATGGAAGAGGTAGAAAATAAAAGGGTAGTTTTTGCATTGATGCTTATAAGCGGTTATATAGAGGAGACTGGTGATAGTTCCATAGAGGTTTAAAATGTTCTAATTGAATTTGCAGACCTCATACTAGAAGAATTACCCTAGATGTTGATAAGATAAAACTAGATAATCGATTAGTTATTAAGTAATAAAATTGTGTAGGATAATTACAAATTGATACCACTTTGTTAAGTTATAAATAGTTATTTCACCTGCGCTCAGCCGCAGGCTGGATATTATTTTTCTAATAAAAAAGTTGAACATGCAGGTTTTTTTTACACCTTTATTTATATAAAAAATAAAGTGTAAATTAAAAATTTTATACATACGTCTAATTAAATAAATCGAGAACCATCTATGTTAATAAATTTTAAAAAAATCATTAACAATAACTAAATACGTATCTGGAAAAGTCAAGAAACAAAAGTAGATAAATATATTTGATCTCGCAACACCAGTCATTTACCCGACAATGTTCAATGACCCTGTTAATTAAAATAATTTTTTATTTTATTAAATAATAGTAGAAATAGACACATATAAAATTGATTGAATAAAATCAAAGGAAAAAAATTTCTCGCAAGGTTGCACCTATTACAAATTCTATCCAAAAATAAATATTTTTAATCTTTAAAAATAAATTTCAATTATACAAAACATAAAAAAAATTATAGATAAATTAGAATAACCTCTTAAAAAATTAAATACACATAAAATAATGAAAAAACAACTACTATTTAAAAAGAGGTAAATAAAAAAATAAAAATCATAAAGAAGTGGTATTAATTTAAATATAAATTTAAAACTTATTTAAAAAACACATATAAAAAATGATTTTTTAAAAGGCAAAATTATAAAAAACAAAAAAAAAATAAGGCCAAGCATTGCTAGGCCTGGCCCATTTAGAAGGGTCCGTGAGCGGGCCCTATTTAAAAAAAAAAAACTCAATTAGGGCAGATGACATGTCACCCGACCTAATGTTTTTTGAAAACAAAAATTTTAGATGACGCATCGCCTGGTTTTCCCTAGATTCCGGCCATTATAGCAACCGAAAAAACAAGGTCTATGTTTTTTTACCCAAAAACGTATTTTGACTCAAAACAACTAGAAAAGAACCAAACACCTTAACAAACACATAAATGACATTAAAAAACAAAAAAAAATACACACACATAGAAACCCGAAATAAAAAATATTCCTGAGTTTATATATGGTTTTTAGGCAATTTCGAGGTAAAAAAACACCTAAGCGGAACTCTCCTAACTAAATGGAACCCGTTGACACCAGTCAACAATTATGGTTGTTAGAATCGGTGTCAAAACTGATTTTTTCTTTCTACCACAAGAATCCAGTGATCTCTCTCTCCTCTCTCAAACCAAAGATTAAAAATATATAGGTTCATATATAAAATTATCCATAAAATAATTGCTAACATTACTTTAAAAACCTTTAATCTTATTTAAAAAGTATGGTATAATTTTAAAAAATCATTATAATTATTTTATTTAAAAATATATTTTTTTAAAAGAAGAAATCTAGGAAAGGGTTAAGAGAGTCAATCACAATTACACTTTGGCTTAAAAGGTTGTACCAGATATGTATCGGATTACTATACTAGACCAAGGAGCCTATATCCTTTTTAAAAAAACAAAAAGAATGATATAACATTCAAGTACACTTAAACTCTTAGTTAATAATTTTATATTTTTTACTTGGAGAATAATTTAATTATTTTAGTTTTTTGAAAATTTAGAAAAGATGTAAAACCTTTAGATAATTTTTTAATAACCAATATGCCATATGAAAAGTTTAAATTACATGAACACCAAGATATTTCATTTTTTTTTTCTTCCAATTATAAAAAAATAATAATTTTATTATAGTAATGAATAGTAAACTAAGTGTAGTTACACAATTTTTTTTTTAGTCTTGTTAGATTTTTTTTTGTTAATTATTCCCTCAAAATTGTTTTACACACACACACACACACACAAATCGTCATCTTTACAGTAATCACAAGAAAACACAACTCAACATTTTCCTAAATAGACATGAGGCATGCCAAATTGCTAAATTTAAATTTGGAAGGACATAAATGGAAATTAATCAGCCAACGACAGTGAACAAGAAGGTGGCATGATGCAAGGACTGTAGGTTTATGAAGCAAATGACATGTCGTTATTGAAAAATCCCAAGCAGGCATGAGAAGCCATCCCATCCCAGTCCAGAACGAACAAATTCAAAGACTCATCACAAATTTTGAATTTCTTTCTTCTTCTTATCCTCCTCCAAAAAGGAGACTCAAAAAGAAAAGAAAATGGTGGGAGCGAACTTGAAAGCAGAAACAATGAAACTGATGGAGAAGAGAAGTGCTTTGGAAACTGAGATGAATGTCATCATCGACCGCCTCTGTCAGCCTGGCGGTCCTGGTCTCTCCGGCAACCTCGTCGATTCTGAGGCACATAAATTCTCTTCTTCTTCTTTTTTTAGGGTTTTATGTATCCGTAGCTGTTAAGATTTGCCGAGTATTTTTGGTTTTAATTTATTTCTTAAATAAATTCTAGGGTTTTCCTCGGTCGGATATTGATATTCCAGTCGTTAGAGCTGAACGATACCGTCTTGCTGGTATTTCCCTTCCCTTTCCCTTTCCCTTATTTTGTTTTACTTCAATCTCTGTAGTTTTTTTTTGTGTTTTGTATCAATAGAGCTGCGGAATGATCATAAGGAGATTACAGAGAAAATAAATGAGAATATACAAGTTCTGCATTCAGCCAGGCTTGCAACCAAAGATTCAGGTACGTAGATATGTAATAATGTTATTAATTGAGCAATGTTATTTGCTCATATTTTCTCTCAATTATCATTGCATGTTGGGCATGGACTTGCAATACAAATACTTGCCTCGTTTGTATTGAATGATGACAAGTAGTTAACTGTGCTTATGTTCTTCATTGGAGAGGAACAAAATATAAAACTAATCAAATGATTAAACGATGATCAATCTTTATTTTCATGTTTTTTTTTTTTAGAAAAACACATTTTCTGTTGGCAGTCATCTTTGATCGCTTCCTGTTCATATCTATAATAGAGTTTATATGTCTCCCACGAGCCAATTATCTCTGCTTAACTTCTATACTTCAAGATAGAAATACTTATGCTATATCTCAATAAGAGATTGGCTTCTTCTCTGTGATAAGTTGACTGACTAGTTCTTCCTCACTTGCATGGAAATGATGGGGTGTCAAATAATCAAAACTCAGTGGTTGGCAATGCTGTTCCATCTGCAACTTCCCACAATGTTGTTCTTAGAGATTCTCCCAGTTCCATGGATGTGGACATGATGGCTAGCATACCCTTTGCTGTGGTTTACGAAATTGCCGATGCATCCCCAACGGCAGAGGATGGTCTGCAACTTGGAGATCAACTTGTTAAATTTGGTACTGTGGAATATCAAGTTGGTGAGAATCTTTTGCAAAAGCTTGCTTCTGAGGCTCAGGCAAATCAGGGTCATGCAGTACCAGTGATAGTTATGAGGCAAGGTGCTCCCATCAACTTATCAGTGACTCCTAGAGTGTGGCCTGGCAGGGGTCTACTGGGGTATGTCTGCCTTTCATTTTCTTCTTTTCGTACAATTCCATGCAATTCATGATTGAGTCCTTGTTTATAATGTGTTCTATCCAACAATGATTTCCCTTTACTAAAACTATTGGTATGTGCTACTACCACCACCAAGATGAAGAATCTGACTAGCCTGAGTTGTTGTGTATAGTATTCTTAGCAGGATTTTTTTTTTGTTATTTGTTATTTGTTGCTTGTAGTCTACATACGATTTAGATTAGTTTGTGGAAAAAGTTTCCTACAAAAGGTGATAATATTGCAAATTCTGGAACATGACATCCTTAAAAATATGGATTTCAATGTATGTATGAAAAGGGGGGTGGGGGTGATGGCAGAAAATGATTCAGATGAGAATGAGGTGCTGAGGATGGTAATGCTGGGATATACTTAATCTGTAACCTTGTTAGATTGACCATAAAAATTTTCATGCATGCTTTTATTTTTTTTTTGTATGCTTCTTTAATAATTCTTGGGAACACTGGTTGTGTTTTTCTTATTTATAAATATAAACTTCAATTGTCTTTTGCATACTGGTTGTTTTTTCACTGGTGTTCTAGCAAGTAAAAACATACTCAAAAGGAACTTCTTGGAATACCGCAAGCAGGTCTTCAAATTGGGTTACCGCATTCTTTGAATAGGCAAGTATTGTATAGCCTTCAATGAAATCTACTATGAGACTATGACATATATTGTCACAAGTCACAACCAATAAATCATCCTTTTATAATTCTGGTTGGGCTTGTCTAGGTTTAGATGGAAAGAGAAGCTTCTTTCAAGGCCCCCTTAAGAGTTCTTATGATGTTTTTAAACTAATTGCTAAGTCTGGCTGTTGTGACTATACTAGATTTCTTTTCCCTACTTTTGTTCTTCTTTTTTTTCCAGTATCAACTCAGCTCTCCATCTAATTGGTGCCAAATTTAGATACAGCAGGAGGGGATTGCCACTGCTTAAGTTGTGTGTTACTTAGAATCATGGTTGTTAAATTGAGATTCGACTCCTGAATCAGAAAGCCCATTTTTGGAATCGTGAATCAAAAGATTCATTAACAAATGAAAACGGCACAATAAAAGATAACTAGCATTACTAAATAAAGTTAAAAATGATCATTTACTAAACAAAATGTGCATCAATTCATTTAATTTATTAGTTCCTGGTCATTAAACGACCCAGTCTCAAAATTCAACATATTATTCATCGGTTCTTGATCATTTTAACAACTCAATAACTTAAAAATACATCTAAAACTACCTTCTAACTAGCATACTGCTAAATTTCCTAGTTTAAATAATCTTTCCCAATGTTGATATCACCCTTGTCATTCTTGTGGTCTTTGAGACTCTTCCTTTCTTTCACCCTTTTTTTTCTGTGTGAAAAATTAATTTATAATCTGTTTCAGTTTCAAGTAGACATATTTGTTAAAGAAAATTGCTCATATGTTTTTGTCATCCATGACTTCTAGACTAAAGCTTCCTATTCTTACCATCTCTTTTAAAATTATGCATTTTACTTTCATTTTCTATTGGAGGGTTAGACTCGTAAAAAGCAATGAATCCTACTGAATTGAATCATGACTGATTCACAAGATTCATGTGCACCTGAGATTTAACCCATGTTTCGCATTGTTTTGAATGTGAATCGAGATGAATTGTATGATTCGAATTGTTAATCGTAAGATTCTAACAGCCATGCTTAGAACTGCTATAGCTAAGTTATTTTGGACATGTGTGCCTATATATCGATCATCACACATATGCCTTGCTACTGCTAATTCATGAGGTTACTAATTCTTTTCTTCCTTTTTTTTTATTTGATATGCTTGCAGATGCAGTTTCCGGATCTTATAACTGTTTCTGGGATAATGGGGAAGGTGGTTGGTTGGTTTTATTGCCAGTTGCAAGACTCTGTTTCAGATAGGTATTTCAGCATTAAAAATTGTTTCTTCCGTTTTCAAGAATCAGATATTGGTCTAGCAAGTTTTACTATGCACTCAAAAGTTGTCTGACTTGAGCTTGTTTCAAAGATGTCTAAAGAACTGCTTGATGCTAATTCGATTGTCTTTGTTTTGCCTGCCTTTCTCTCTTCTGGTTATGTGCGTTGTCCGTGTTTGCCTTGGAATATGCTGGGGGGAGGGGGAAAGAGTGTGAGCTCCACTTTAGCATATGAATTTTGAAGGCAAAAATTCGTTCATGTTAGAAAACAGGAGCCCTCACAATCAAAGATCAGCCTTGCATTTCACGACACCTGCCCATTTCTATTCGCTGATTCACATACAATGACTGCAATACCTCTCTTTATGCTAATTGCTCTGAGATATGGCCGGAAAGTGTATAATGCGAGCTGGTATAAAAATTTGTTGATTCCAGCCCAAACGGGATATGCCAATGATCAAGCTGCAGTCTGCAGATCCGAAGCATCTCCTGCATGTGAAGATGGAACCTGTCACTCTTCTCTTCACTTCCCTAACTTGGGAAGTGAAGACTGCGGCACTCACGATCTTCACTGATCTTCCCTTTCTTTTACTAACTTGCCTCGTCACTGAATTTAACGTTAATTAACTGGATGAGTATGGCAGAGTACACAGTACACGGGAGATTAATTGCCCTTGCTGCATTGCATGACCCGTGAAATCCACGCTGCCCTTGCTGCATCTGCCTGTCCCGTGACATCCACGGTGATTTTAGGGTTCGAGGTGATTTTAGGGTTTGAGATGTACGTAAGTTAATTGGATATTCACGTTAATAAAAAAAATTAATATATATTTGACAGTAATCATTTAGCAGGCAGCCATGCAGCAGGCAGGTAGTGAGGGTAAAGTCTCAAGAGCGGTCACTTCCTATAGATTTGCCAAAAAATCTAAAGGCATGCAGATGTAAATTGGTTGCCAAAAAGCGACCCATTGCCAATTTATTCCTCTCTTGATTGTTAAGCACTGCTGTATAGCTAATCCTTTTGAAATCTGGCCTGAATACGAAATCATTGATCAACTTCAGTCTAAAAGTTCTTGCGGCACGCTTGACTCCCTTGACTCTCTTTTGGCTTTTACTATTTGGAGTTTGATGCTTAGCCTGCAACTTCAGCCTAAAAGCCTACTAGAAAGTTGCGGTGACAAGACATTTAGAGAAGATAGCTCACCTTAGTAATGCTTTTCTTGGATCAGCGAAAGGAATGTTGAAGCTGTTTCCTTTTGGGAAGTTGCAATGGACAGAAATAGAAAGACCTCGCCAGCTACCTGATCGTGTACTCACCATCTTTATAAAAGTTTGACACGGCAAAAGAAAGGAATTGTTAGAGTTGTTGGATTGTTGGCCATTAAAGTAAAAGATCAATCCAAATTTTAATAAATATCTGCATCAAAGCCCTAGTAGAACCAAAGTGACTCACAAAGTAGATATATTTTAGTTTGCCATATGGGAAGGTGGGGCTTTCCTAAATTCCTAATTTCATATTGTATTTGAAGAGGATGAGATTTAAAATATCAACTAAATCTTCAAATTTATTCCTAGAAATGAAAGAATCTCATTCATTATCATGAACACCACATAGATACTTCACTAAAATAAAGTATAAATAATCTATGATAGAGTGTTAAATGACATATAATAATAACAAGTGCTATGTATATACATAAAATTTTCCTATATGGTAGACGCTATACATCACTTTGATTTTATTTTTATTTTCAAAAAGTCTTAACAATCTTAAGACATAACAATATGATGATGTCCTAAAAAATCCAAGTAGTTTAGAAACAAGATTTATATGTTGGATGATCGGTCATTATCTTGCTTCTAGCAATCCGATCCATTCTCCTTAGTCAATATGACTGGTAGCCGGTACCTGTAAAAGGTCTCATTTTATAAATTTAGAGACTCCCAAATACTTAAGTAAATATCTTTTTAGAAAAAAAAAGTACAATAATATTCTAGAGAGATAGACTCTCTCTCTCTTTCTATATATATATATATACATATATATATAGAAAATGAAGACTGTGAACTTGGAGCTTGAAGGATTCATATGGTATTTATAACCCATGAATCTTTCTTTTTTTTTGTGGAGAGGAGAAGATGGAGTGTAGTCTTGCCTTGATAGAATTTAATTAGGGATAAAAACGTCTTACATAAACATTAATGCGATGTAAATATGGTAAGCCCTTGGAAGATTTTTCATACACCTAGGGGTGTAAGGAGAGTAGGATACAAAATATAGTTAAGTCCATAAAGGCTGAACTCTTCTCCTAGGTTAGACCCAAGAGAGGTGGGTTCTTTCCTTGGTTGAGCCCAAGGGAGGTTGATCCTATCTTTGGATGAGCCCAAGGAAGGTGGGTGATGGGTCCTCAAGGTCTTTTAGGCCAATTAAATTTGGGTTTATTACTAGCCCCTAAGTCTTTGTGATATTTATACATAAGGACTTGTAAAAATGCCCTATATAACGAGTTTATCGATTTTCTTCGTATGAGAAGAGGGGTGGAAACCCAAGGTAATTTACCAAAGAACTCGTATATAGAGATGTGCACCATATTTAAAAAAAAAAAGAAATTTCTAAGTATGTAGAGGGGAACCATGGAGGAACCTATATTTAGAACATTTTCTAGAAGCATAAAGTGAAACAATAAAGGAATATATATTTAGAAATTTTTTCTAATAGGTAGAAAAACCTATAGAGAAGGAGTTTATACTTAGAAATATTTCTAAGTTGTTGAGGGAAACCCATTGGAGGAACCCATTAAAGAAACTTATTTGAGGAACTCTCATCTCCAAACTCATTGGAGGAACTCCCTTTGAAGGAACTCTCATTCAAAACTCATTGGAAGATCTCCCTTTGAAGGAACTCTTATTGGAGGAACTCTCATCTTTGAACTCATTAGAGAAACTCCCTTTGAAGGAACTCTGTTTGGAGGAACTCAACTCCCATTAAAGGAACTCTCTTCTTTGAACTCATTGGAGGAACTCTCATCTTTGAACTCATTAAAGAAACTTCATTTGAAGAAAGTCTCATCTCCGAACTCATTGGAGGAACTCTCATCTTTGAACTCATTAAAGAAACTTCATTTGAAGAAAGTCTCATCTCCGAACTCATTGAAGGAACTCTATTTGGACGAACTCTCATCTCTGAACTCATTGGAGGAACTCTATTTGGAGAAACTCAACTCCCTTTAAAGGAACTCTCATTAGAGAAACTCCTATTAGAGGAACTCTCATTGGAGGAACTTCCATTGGAGGAACTCAACTCTTTTTGGAGGAACACCCTTTGGATTAATTCCTATTTGAGGAACTCTCATCTCTAAGCTTATTGAAGAAACTCCATTTAGAGGGACTCAACTCCCTTTAGAAATTTTCTTTAAAAGAACTCTCATCTCCGAACTCGTTGTAGGGACTCTCATTAGAGAAACTCTTAATGGAGGAACTCCCTTTGGGGGAACTCTCTTTGGAGGAACTCAACCTCTATTAGAGAATGAAAAACATACTTAGTAAATTTATCAGAGACTGATGGAAACCCATTAAGGGTGATATTATTATACTAGTGAGACCAAGTCAATTCCTTTTTTAGAAAGTTGTATTATTACACTAGGGATATCTTTGATCAATCCATTCCTATGAGAGTTGCGCTACTGCACTAAGAAGACCAAGTCAATCCACTTTCAAGAAGAGATGTGGCATTAGAGTGTGGGAGGTATGTGACTTCCCTAAGATGACATGAGGCGTGAGAGCCCATCATTGAAGAGTGATCAATGGATTGTGAGAGGTATATAACCTCCCTAAGATGACATAGGGCATGAGAGCCCCCCGCTGAAGAGTGGTGCCAATTCAAAACTACATTGGAGAGGCGAGAGGTCTAAGATCAATCCTTGATGAATTGGTAAGAGGCCTTTTAACATCACCTAAAGACTGCACCAATCCGAGACTAGAGAATAGGGGATCCAAAATCAACTCATAACAAATTGGTAAGAGGCTTTTAGGCATCACCAGGAAAATATGCTAGTTCAAGACTGCACTAAAGAATGAAGGATCCGAGATCAACCCCTTGCGAATTGGTGAGAGGCCCTTTGGCATCACCTGAAGAATATATTAGTCCGAGACTAGAGAATGGAGGATTCGAGATCAACCATTGACAAATTGGTGAGAGATCTTTAGGCATCTCTTGAAGAATAATGTTACTATATTAGAGAGTTGTCGTGCCAATCTCATAATTGAAGAGTTGTGCAATCACACTAGGGAGGCTTTAGATTCATCCCTTTCAAGGTAAATTATACAATCGTACTAGGGAGACCGACTTAATCCCTTTCAAGTTAAATTGTGCAATAGCACTATGGAGACTAAGTTCAACCCATCCTTTAAAGGTTGTGGGGTTGTTGCTCTAAAAAGCCTTCTTGTCAATCTCATCCTTAAAGAGTTGTGCAATCACACTAGAGAGACCGAGTTGATCCATTCCAAGGTAAATTATGCAATCGTATTAGGAAGACTAAGTCCATCCTATTTTTGAAAGGTTGTGGAGTTATGAAATGACCTGAAAATATAAAAAACAAGCTTTAGAAATTAATGAATTTTTTATCAGTTTTCATAGACGACGTTAATGATGATCTCCTAAAAAAAATCCAAGTAGTTTTAGAGCAAGACTTGTTGGATAATCAGTTAATATCTTGATTATAACAATTTGATCCATTCTCCCTAGCCAAGATGACTAGTAGGACAAGGTGGCTAATGGCTAATGTTTGCAAAAAGTCTTTTTTTATATATAGATTCGGGGCTCTCAGATATTTAAATATCTTTTTAGAGAGAGAAAATGCAATAATATTATATAGGGATATGCTTAGAAAATATGTATGCAACAGAGAATGAAGATTGTGAACCTAGAGCTTGAAGGATTCATGAGGTATTTACAACATATGAATCTTGTCATTTAATGAAAGATAAAAATATCTTACACAAACAATAATATGATGAAAATATGGTAGGTCATTGAGAGATTCTTTATACACTTAGAGGTATAAAGATAGTATGATATAAAATGTAGACGAGTCTATGAAGGTTGAGCTTTTCCCTAAGCTGGACGCAAGAAAGGTAGGCCATTCCCTTGTATGAGCCCAAGAGAGATGGGTCCTCAAGAATTTTTAAGTCCGTTAAATTTGAGTTTATCATAATCTAATCTAACTTCAGAATTTACCCATTTTAAAAAAAAATATAATCACTTCTTTGTCCATTTAAGGACATTATTACTCTTTTTTTCATGTATATTTTTCATGCAATGACACTCACCATTTGTTGGTGAAATCATCCATCTCAACTTAAACTTATCTTATCACTATAATACTCCAAATTAAAGGGATATTATAATGTAATTAATTTCATGTTGACTGGTTAGCTAATCTTGATATTTTTGCAAATAATTTTTTTTTCATTCTTTTCCTATTGACATTACAATTCTCGTAAGTTAAATAGTTAGATAGATAGATAGTTTCTTTAAAACTTGATCAAAGATTTATTTTGCAATCTTGAGAAATCAAAATACATAGAAAAGCTAACATAAGGGGTAGCATTTAGCATTTTAATTTTTTTACGAGTTGTTTGAATTTTTTGAATTAAAATAAATTTAAAATTTTTAATAAAATATCATATATTAAACCATTTGAGTATTAAAAAGTAAATCTCAAATAAATTCAATCTTTAAAAATTATATAATAATAAATTAGAGACTAATCCCTCTTGATTAATGTTAAAACTAACCTTTTAAAATACCCATCCATCTATTTATTTTTTAAGAAACATGAATAATATAAAAAATAAAATAAAATAAATTATATATATATATATATTAATAAATATCAATTGAATGAACAATTGTGATCTTTGACAACCTTTTCATTTTTTTTTTAATCTAGTGTGAGACACAAGAAAAGCATAAGATAAAAACCGGAGACAGCAAGTAAATTACAGCTCTAAACCGACTGTCCCAGTCAACATCACTCCCTCACTCAACCAAGAACCCCAATCTTCTCTCTCTCTCTCACTCACTCACTCACTCGCTCTCACTTTCTATCTCTAGAAATAGAGAGACTTCAATTCTCTTCCATAATAGATCACATTTTCTCTGCAATTTTCCCTTCCATTTTTCTCAAGAAAAAACAAAACAAAAAAAAATGAAAATGAAAATTCCAAGTAGTGTAGAGAAATGTGTCAGCTTTATTTACCATGTGGTGGTGTTGGATTGACTGAAACGACACAGTTCAAAAACCTTACCTTTTTTAAGGAGGTAACAGTACCTTTCTCTCTCTTTCCATCTCGTTTTTAACAATGCAGAATGGACTCATTGTGTTTCGAGGCGTCTTTTGAATATACAATGGAGGGCCTTTTGTAGTTTACTGTGATTTTTTTTCTTCTTGTAGTGTATAAAAATCCTGTCTTTGATGAATACTTGAAGTTATTTTGGTGTGTTTTGAAGTGGGTTGCTTTTAAAAGTGAGTTTTTGGGGCTGATTTGAGGGGAAAAGTTAAGGGATTTTTGTGTTTTTATTTGAGGTTCAGTGGAGTGAGCCCTAGTGGTGGTTGAAGTGTAAATTTGTTGAAAAGGTAAGATATTTTTTGGGAGCTTCAGGGTTTGGCTGGTTAATGTGGGTACTGGAGGTGGATAACTGTAATGGGTTTGTGATATTTAAGCGTTTTGTGCTGGTTGGAGCTTCATTTATTTTGCAAAATGGGGTCTTAGTGAATTCTCTTGGTGGGTTTCTGGTGATTTTGTTTAATTTGAGGAGGATTTGAGGGAAGCTTGATAAATTTGGAAATCTCGGGTGGCTTTGAGGCAAACAAGGTGAAGATCTCTTGAAAAACAGTGTCAAATTGAAGTTGGTTTGGACAATGTCAGGAGCTCCAAGAGTGAGGTCAATGAATGTGGCTGACTCTGAGGCTAGGCCTGTGTTAGGACCTACTGGAAACACTAAGGCAGGGCCATTGACGAGTGCTCGGAAACCTGCCTCAAAGCAATTAAGAAAGGATGGGAAATCGCCTGAGGAGGCTAAATTAGGGGAAGAGAAGAAAGTCCTTACGGTGCCCACTGTCGGTAATTTATCCCCCAAATCACTTTCTGGCAATTTTTCTTCAGTGCTTCGCCGCCATGAACAGTTGTTGCATTCGAATTTGTCACTAAATGCTTCTTGTTCATCCGATGCCTCCACTGATTCATTTCATAGCCGAGCATCTACTGGGAGGTTGATTCGGTCAAATAATGTAGGGACTAGAAGGAAGCAGTATGTTTCAAAGCCAAGAAGTGTTGTTTCTGATGGGGGTTTAGAATCTCTACCTTCTTCTGATGGTTCACAGTCCAAGAAAAGTTGTGCCTGGGTGACACCAAATACTGGTATGTTCTCACTTCTTTGATTTAATTTTTTCCCTTTTCTTTTTATGAAAGATACAGTTGAATTGTGACACTGATAATATGTAGAGCCTTGCATACTGTATATATTAACTGTTATCAGTTTGTCTTTCTGAACCATATAAAAAATTTACCAGAGATCTCGTTTGAGTTTAATGCTATGAATGTGGAATAGGTTTGGGTAGTTTATTTTGGAAGTTCTGTTTTACATACCTTTTAAGTTCCCAGCACCAAAATGAAACTTATTTTGGAAGTGCTATAGTTAGTGCTATTCGTAGTGCTTATATGGAGTTGCATTGCAAGGCGAGACATTTATATGATATGTGATGGTTTTGGTTGAATAGATGATGCCGCCCTGCTTTCTGCTGCTTCACTCAAATGTTGTTTCTGAAACTTGGTTCAGACATTCAGTTAATCGTGATTTCTACTTGGAATCAAACCTCATAAAAGTTGGTTCAATTACCAAGTTGAACCTCATTTTATTAACTGGAGGTCAATTATAATTGCTAAAGAACTGAGTTAAACCAGCCGAAAACTGGGCTTGATTTATTTGTGGATTGTTCTAAACAAGTGTTGTGTTAATATAGCAAATATAATTTGATGCTACTCCTAATTTGTAAAGCTTGCCAAGTGCTCTTTGTAGTAGATTTTAAGAATTTGATGTAACTATCAGGCTTTAGCTCCATAGGTAGGCATTTTTACTTTCCATCATGCTGATTTATTGACTTGGACTGTCTGGTTTAGATTTGCAAGCTTTTTTCCTTTCAACCATAACTATTTAATAGTAGATAAAGTGGAGCATATACTTTTTCTGATTTTTGGAAGTTTTTCCACAAACATGGATACTTGCTGTATGATTGTGCTTTCAGTTTTGTGTCTTAAGAGTAAATATTTTGATTAAATAATGAAATTATGCAGTTTTTCATTCTGTTTTCCTTGCTGTTGTATAATATGCCTCATCCAATGTTTTTACTTATGTTGGTGTTAGAAAGGAATGCACAAGTCTGTTAAATTGAAATTGCTTTCTTGTATCATTTCTGCAAAAAAATGAAAGACATTGTGCACTTGCCTTTTGTAAATATTGACTGGATTCAATTTCATGTTTGATGGAGGTAATAATCAAAGCATATAAATGTCACTTAGGAATTGTTGTGTCATGTATTACTTAAGCATGTCGATTTGCTATATAGCAATGTCCACATGCTTTAGCCATGCTTATTTTGGATTTAATTGCTGACTGGTTTTCATATTGAAACCAGATCCATGTTATACCGCTTTCCATGATGAAGAATGGGGACTCCCAGTACATGATGACAGGTATGTAATTGCAATATTGTTCGCATCTGTCTACTTGTAAAAAGATCTGTCGTTCCTGATATGATGATCTGTTTTAACTGTTATTTGCTTGCTACTTTTGTCCGCATGCAGGAAGTTGTTTGAGCTTCTTGTCCTTTCAGGTGCTTTGGCTGAACTTACCTGGCCTGCTATTCTAAGTAAAAGGCACATGTTTAGGTACTTTGCCTATCCAAGTTCCTATATGTTTCAACAACCAACATGCTCATCGATGAACTCTGACCATCCACATCATTTGTCCTTTTAGTTGCAGTCTCCTCCTTATCTTAATTGTATTGCTAGATAGAGTTTATAAAAAAACTTTTATTTGCAGGGAAGTTTTTGCAGATTTTGATCCAATTGCAGTCTCAAAATTTAATGAGAAGAAGATCATAGCACCTGGAAGCGCCGCAGCTTCCCTGTTATCAGAGCTTAAGCTCCGTGCTATCATTGAGAATGCTCGCCAAATATCCAAGGTAGATTCTCATTTTTTAAGCGTTGATTTATTCCAAATAGCAGAAAGATGTGTTTACATAGGACACTGTAAATTGTGCTTATATGTGGAAGATAGAAAGAGTAGCCTGGCCATCCAAATAAAGCCAAATTTAATCCTGGTTTTTGACGTTACCCTGAGTTTAGATGAGTGTTAAAAATCATAACTGGTAGAGCTCGTTTTGTGCTTCAATATCCTAGTGCTGATTACCTTAATTAGATCAGTGCAGTCGTAATGGGGACCGCTCATGATGTTCTCTTATTTGTGAAAGTATTAAATGGCACATAATGTGAGCTTAATGATTACTCGATCAGTTTGGTTTGGTGAAAAGTAGTTGAGTGGTGGTCCTGGTTTCCCCTGCAATTTGCATGAACCATATAGGACAAACTATACTATTACAACCAAACAGCTTGACCTTGATAACTTTATCTTATCTCAGGAGTTGCTCATGCAACCTAATTATTCCTTTTCTTCAAGATGCCAGCTTGCTTGGTTGGTAACTTACAAATGATTTATCTGACTTGATGACTTCCAGTCATTAACCCCTTTAACTTTGTTAATGAAGTCAGCCATGATTACTTACTCCATATATTTGCCATGATTATCATTTGCAATTAACTTTTTACAGGTTTTGTTGATGCCAGGTCATTGATGAGTTTGGGTCATTTGACAAGTATATTTGGAGCTTTGTGAACTACAAGCCTATAGTTAGCAGATTCCGGTATCCTCGACAGGTCCCTGCGAAAACTCCCAAAGCAGATGCGATAAGCAAGGACCTTGTAAGAAGAGGGTTCCGCTCTGTGGGGCCCACAGTCATCTACTCGTTCATGCAGGTAGCAGGGGTAACAAACGATCACCTCATTAGTTGCTTCAGATTCCAGGAGTGTATAGATGCAGCAGAAGGGAAAGAAGAAAATGGCATCAAGTCTGAAGATGTAAAAACCGATGACATCATGGAATCCAAAATATCCATATCTATTGATGAATTGAGTTTCTCCTCGGAATGATGGAGGTGGCACTTGGAACACCATGTTCAGTCATCAGTTTACCGTAGTAACTGATTCTCAGCTGTTCTTCGGGTAGCAATGAATATGGTTTTTTTTTTTTTTTGTATAAATTTTAATGAATTCTTATGCATATTACGGATTCCTAGATTGTAGATTACTAAAAACGAATTAAATCAACAGATGAATGGACTGTAGATGGGGCCTGTTCGAGCGAGCCTTGAAAAATTAATGTTGATTTTTTGTACAGTTGAAATAGCCAGTAATCAGAATCATCTTTTGAACCCAACTTGGACATTAGGAAGCAGAGTTTACCATTTATCAGTTCTGTGAAAAAGAGAGGAAACGTAATTTGTAGGAGAATTGTATTGTTGTAATTGATCGCATACATCGAAAATCAAATTTTATTTATTAAAAAAAAAAATTGTACCAACATAAAATATAAACTATAATGATTGCTTATAAATGGGCAGGATAGAAAGGTAATATATATGTATTTTTTTTAGGCTATTGGTAATAATAATATAAAATTTTCTAATCCATTTGAATGATAGGTAAATATTATTTGGTTGATGATGGATATCCTAATGAGTATGAATATTTAGATTAATATAAAGATGAAAGATATCACTTACAAGATTTTAGATATCATGGATAATCAAGAAATTAGAATGAAGTATTTAATTGTTCACAGTCACCATAATGTAATGTGATAGAATGTTCTTTGAAACATGAAAACAAAGGTGAAGATTTTACAAAATATATTCGTTTATCCATACAAAACACAAGTTCAGATTACAATGGTATCAATGACACTACATAATTACATTAGAAGAAAATCATATGATAATGTAATATTTATAAAAAAAGATCAATTGATGATATAGCATTTATAGAATTTGATCGTATTTTCAATTTTGTTCCTAATGATTTTTAGCTGATATTGTTGCATGCTTAGAAAGCAATGGATACCATAGACTTTTTCATATGGATTTTGTACGTGATGAAACTGCAAATAGTTTAATGGGATAATAATAATATTTTTTCATAAAGTATTATTTATTTCATAATATAATAATAATTAAATCTACAATATTTTAATAAAAAACCATCAATATTAATATATATTTTTTAATCATTTTATAATCAGACCTTAATTTAAAAAATATTTTTAACTAAATACATTAAATTACTTTTTATTCAATCTTAATTTAAGCCATAATTTTAACTAAAAATATTTTATCAAATCAACCTTCATTAAAAATATTTTTTATAATTTTTTTTTAAAAAAAGCTACCCCAGCACTTACTTCATGCTCATGATCTTCCGGGTGGACAGCCTCAGAAGTTGCATGACAGCTCAAATCTCTCAGCTCATCAGTGGAGACAATTTGATGTCCCCTTAGGGCAAGACATGCTTGTAGGGTATGCCTGTTTCAGGATTTGAATTAAATAAAATAAAATAATGACTGGTGGATACACCGACTTGGGAGATCTTCCTTGCCCCAGATCATTTTATATGATCCTAGCGATCTGGGGAGGAGGAGAACTGAGACAATAATTGATGGATGCCTGGTCTTGCAAATCCTTGAAGTTCTCCTCCACTCTTGTACGTGTATATTCTGGAGTCATCTTCTTTGCAAGCATCAGATATTAGCTGTCCACTTTTTTCTACAAATGCAGTTTTCTTTCAGACTATCTGCAGGCTAGTTTTTGTACATCAAAACTAAGTGAGAAAGCTGTCTACCTGTCTTAATTATCCGATGTCTACCCGCAGAAAAAATGAGAAAGCTGCTCCAGATATGGAGATATTGAAATGGGTCTCAATCAAGACAAGGAAAAGTGGATGCCAACAAATTCTCCGTTTTCCACTCCTATTAGGCTGTTTCAGAGTCGGGACGGTGTACAACACCAAATATACAGCTGAAATACTGAAGAAGAAGAAAAAAACGAAAAGACATCCTCAAACCTGATAATTTACATTGAAAGAAAGCTACATGATTTTCATATAAATGAGGACAGCCCACTGGTAATCTTTATACTGTAACCTAGACAGAAAGGATCTTTTCAGCTTTTCAGCAAGGTTTGATTTCAAACCCAATGCTCAGAAGCGTCCGAGCTGATTCTATCGCCGCCTCCTTCTCACCCCCGAGATCAAGGGTTTCACCAGTTAATTCGCCTTCTTTGCCCACCGACCACTGGGTTGAAGCAACTTGGTTTTGCAATGTATCGGTTTTCTTAATTGGCAAGCTGCTCAAGGACGCAGGAGCAGCAGCAGGAGCAGCAGGCGGAGCACTTGGTGGGCCATGTCGCTTCTTCGGTACAGGCATGTCATGGTCATGTACTCCCTTATATGTTATAATGACAGCGTTCGTGTTATCTACTGCTGTTTCAATGTGCTTTCGGACAGGACATCCAGCAGAAGTGCATCGATAATAGTTCCTGTAAAATTCATTCAAGCAATAAATCAGAAGTATGATTCAATACAGGAGCCAGTTTATATTTTGAAGTTACAACTCGGATTGCCGAAGGAAATGCATCATGTAAGGCTTTTGAGCTGGATATTTTTCTGGAAGTCACTCCCTCAATTTAATGAGGTTGAGATTCAATAAAAATCCTTGATCATGGAGTTTAAATCATCGGCTCTAAAGAGTCATTTAAATACAGAGGGACAGATATCGCATGCAAAAGCAATGTTGTAAAGCCCGTTCAGCAAGGTGGTTTTCAGGGATCTAACTCAAAAGTATATCAATAGGCATAGACAAGTGACGATCTAGAGGAAGTAAGCACAGGACCAGTTTCTATCTGGCAGTTTCCCTACTTTACAAGTCACTCACATGGCATGCTTTGCAAGACATGCAGTTGTGGGGTTAAGAGTTAAACTTCAATCCCATCAAGTATACAAGTCCTGGTCTGGTTATTGATTGATAAACCAACTTGAGTCAACGTGCAAGATTAGTGCTTGAATTTTCTCATAGAAACAACCATGGCCCTGAAATGACATCAGTTGCCAGAATAGGTATTAGGTTTTTTTTATTCTTCCAAATATGAAATACCATCTATTTTATACTAAAAATAAGTACCTTCAGAGTTTTCT
>Ga0307515_10007148_pt1 | contig 22151 bp, 17 predicted proteins | sample 17_EM_MG_FD_194513 | JGI IMG/M metagenome (GOLD analysis project Ga0307515, IMG submission 194513) | Populus trichocarpa ectomycorrhiza microbial communities from riparian zone in the Pacific Northwest, United States - 17_EM | ecosystem: Host-associated > Plants > Roots > Unclassified | place...
TTGATGACTAAACAGGTGCGAACAAATATGAGGAAGAGAATTGGAACAGTTCCTGGAGTTGAGATTGGCGATATTTTCTTTTTCCGAATGGAAATGTGCTTACTGGGATTGCATGCTCCATCCATGGCTGGGATTGACTACATGTCTGTGAGGAATGATTTAGAGGAAGAACCGCTGGCTGTAAGTATCGTTTCGTCTGGTTATTATGATGATGATGCAGAGGATAAGGATGTTTTAATATACAGTGGGCAGGGAGGGGCTGCCAACAAGGATAAAGGAGCAACTGATCAGAAGCTTGAGAGGGGTAACCTTGCATTAGAGAGGAGTTTGCGCCGGGGCAATGAAGTGAGAGTCATTCGGGGTATGAAAGACTCTGTCAATCAAGCGTCAAAGGTCTATGTATATGATGGCCTGTTTAGGATCCAGGAGTCGTGGGTGGAGAAGGCAAAATCTGGTTGCAATATTTTCAAGTATAAGTTGGTTAGAATTCCTGGGCAGCCAGATGCTTTTGGTGTTTGGAAATCAATTGAGAAGTGGAGGGAAGGGCTTTCCTCAAGGGCTGGACTAATTCTTCCAGATCTCACTTCAGGGGCTGAAAGCGTGCCTGTTGCACTCGTAAACGATGTTGATGAAGAGAAGGGGCCTGCTTACTTCACATATGTCTCCACTGTCAAGTATTCTAAATCATTTAAATTAACACAGCCTGCTTATGGTTGCAACTGTCGAAATGCATGCCAACCAGGCAATTTGAACTGCTCCTGCATAAGAAAAAATGAAGGTAACTTCCCGTACACTGCCAATGGAGTTTTAGTCTGCCGGGCTCCAATGATACATGAATGTGGTCCCACGTGTCCATGCTTTCCTAATTGCAAAAATCGGGCATCTCAGACTGGCTTAAAAGCTCGTTTGGAAGTGTTCAAAACAAAGGACAGAGGTTGGGGCCTGCGGTCATGGGATTCTTTTCGTGCGGGTACTTTTATTTGTGAATATGCTGGTGAAGTGATAGAAAAGGTTAGCCAGGTAGGAGAAGGTGAAGGTGATGGTTATGTGTTTGATACCTCCCACGTGTATGAATCTTTCAAGTGGAACTATGAACCTGGGTTAGTAGAGGAGGACGGTTCTATTGAAGCTATCGAGGAACCCAATGTCCCATCTCCCTTGGTCATAAGCTCAAAGAATGTTGGAAATGTAGCTCGATTCATGAATCACAGTTGTTATCCAAATGTTTTCTGGCAGCCAATTATGTACGAAAACAACAATGAATCTTTTATCCACATTGCCTTTTTTGCAATGAGACACATCCCCCCTATGACAGAGTTGACTTTCGATTATGGGAAATCTTGCTCGGGTGAGGCTGCAGCTGATGGTGGGAGCACATCACGTGGAAGAAGGAAATGTTTATGTGGAGCTCCAATCTGCCGGGGCTACTTTGGTTGATGGTTAACTTGTGCATGTTTGTGGGTTTTGGTGGCTGCAAGCATGGTCAGGGCTGAAAAGGTTTGAAGTCTTTCCTGTGTTTATTTTTATTTGTAGCTAGTAGTTTCTGATGCTCATAATTTTGCATGGTTTACTCACTTCCATCATGCCAATTACATGATGTTGGTGTGCTTTTTTGGGTCCAACTCACTTGTGAATTGTAAAGGTATTATATGCACGCAAAAATTAGAAGCTTGTTTGTGAGCATATCACACAGATAATTTGAGGGAAAATAAAAAATAGCGTGTTGAAAAGATGTTAATCTACTAAATCTTTGAACTTAGTCAAATGCATAATATAGTGATGTTCAATAAATAAAAAAGTTTTAATTTAATAAGTTTTCTATGCAAGGCAGCTTAATATCTTGAATACTAGCTTTTGTATAGTCAAAAGTTATATTTATTGGAAGCAACGCACTGATCACTGTCAAGGTGATCCTATCCAGAAACATGTTCTTAAGTGGGACAGTTAACATCATAAAACATGTAGCAGATCATGAATAATTCTGTTACAATGTTGTAGAAGCCAATTTTATTCTTGCTGTTTGATGACCGATTGGATGCTCTCTGATTGTCTTAGTTCTCTTTTTAATTCCAGTAGTTAGATTCTTAATCTATTGAAAAATACTAACTGTTGTTTGTGGCTGAAACTCTTGCTAAATGAGGATCCATGATAATCAAATCTTGATAGGCGAATGGCTTTTTCCTTATTCCTTATTTTCGAGGAGTCATTGGTGTGGAACCTTTGTATGTAAGATTTTATTTTCTTGCTTGTGATTCTATGCTATCCCCTGATTGCTTTGTTCAAGTATCTTCAGTTGAACATTGACCAGTGAGACCCTGTTAAAAGTGTCCAGTAAATTCAATCTTCTTTTTATTGCTTTCCCATAAAACCATTCTCACCAAGTGTTTCAATTTCAGCCATACCTTTTCCTCGGTTTCATTAATAACCAAACCCCTAATGCCCTATCCCTCCAAATTCCTAATACCATCCCAAACTAAAGATACTTAGGGTGTCTGTTATTAGCATATCAATAAGCTGTTTCCTTCAAATTCACACTACATATGACTTACCCCATGCTAGTGTCGTAAATATTTGCCCTACCTTACATTCGCATTGCTTTAGTGGCTGGAATTAGATTAGGTATTGACCCAAAAGAAGAAAACCGGACTTGCTTAAGAATTTTCTCCACTTAACGTGTAAGTAATAGAAAGCAAGAAGTTTTAATTCGGAACTTAATTGTATTTGCAGCTATTGTATGCAAGGAGTTGCCAACCATCTTGAATATCAGAAATTATTAATCTTGCCAATGCTGCTGGAGTTGCCAATTTATATGATTTCTCCAAACTTGTTTGGCTGGTTATGTTTAACATGCATAGTGCAAGCACCTGTAATAGAAACTGATTTGAACTTGGATTTTGTGTGCTTCCATTTTGAAAGATTTCTTGGATTTCTTTATTCTTTTTTGGTTGGTTGTATTTATACAGGCCTGGTGCAAGCACATATTTTTGTTAATGTGAACCTTGGAAGTAACTTTTTCCATCCTTTCTCATATCCTGTAATGGAAAGTGATTGTAGCTATGATCTTGTTCAGAATTGCTCTGATGCTGTTTTCTTCACCTTTTTCTAAATCTCCATTGCATCATTGAGACATCTCGTCATACTTCATTTCTTGTAATGCAGTCCCAGGGGATGCTAAAACTATGCCTTTTGAAGTGTGCTTTTGCGCAGCATTACGGTCAAATAGGGATCCCTTTTCAGTTTCTCTGTCGTCATATGGAGCTAGGTAGGACAGACCGCTAAAGACCCTTTTTCATGGCGCACGACTTTTGAAGGAGGTCTTTGGGGCTTTCAAATCTTGCGCAGACCACATAATAAGTGAAGTTTGTTAGCCCTTGTAATATAATAAGCTTTTGATGAAGCTTCTGTAGCAGTATGTTTATACTTGCGCCTATAACTGTAATATTTTGCACCTTACCAATGCTGTAGGAACGCCAGACTGTTGGTTAACAGAAGATCCGATGTTTCTGTAGCTGTGAATAATCTGATCTTAATCTAGTAAGGTTTTCTTTTCTTCTTTTTCAATGTTAGCAATGGTTTTTTCATGACCCATGCGCTCTGCCATGCAAGAATATTGTTTGAGGTATGCTAGTTAAAAATCTCTGTAAAACAATCCGTTCTCGTATAAATTTGATCCTACAACAATGAATTTCTAGGATGTGCTAGGATTGAAGTGTGTGCTAAACTAATGATATTTTAAAATCTAATATGTTTAAGAATAAAGTTTTTTGATGGTTAATCATTTAGTTTAGTTTTAGTAATTTAATCTATTCTTTCTGGTCAAGATGTTTATAGTTGACTTGAAGTTTATAGTTGACTTGAAAAGTCTAGGTAGGTGGCTGGTAGTTGGTGTGTAGTGTATCGAGGTGACTTGTAGTTGATACCTGTAAAATGTTATTTTTAATGGATTTTTGATGGATATGAGAATTTTAAAAATATATATGCTAAAAATATTGAGAATGAAGAGATTATGAACTTTGGGCTTGATGGATTTATGAGGTATTTATAGTCAATGAATCTTGTCTTTTAAAAAAAAAAAAATTCAAGAGTTATTTTATCTTTATAAATTAATATGATATTTCAAGTTGTATTTTATTTAAAATAATATACATTGAATTAGTATAAAATATTAAAATATTTGTGTAGAGATCCTGAAAAATTATCATGAGATTCCTGTGAGTTCTTGAAAAAATCTAAAGATAGTGTTAGATTTAGATGAGTTCTCTGAGCTTGTTTGGAATGAAAAATAGAATCAGTAGCTCTACTTGAATTCAAGTATATTGGACCGGAGATGTGTTCAAGTCCATGGGGATGCATGCAGGTGTGGTGTTGGGCAGCATGAGGAGTTGCTTTGTTTTTTTTCAATCTATATCTCAGACTCTCAGTAGAGTTTTTAGTGTAAAGCTGTAAGCAATATACTTTTAAAATTATGATCAAGGTAAAACGTAGTTGCTACTAGTTTATATATATATATATATATTTGCTTGTAAAAGCGGGGATAGCTTCAAGTTGTTGCTATAGACATTGAAGTCGTCATCGATAATTTTTGTCACCATTGGAACGGATGGATCAACTTAACTCAGTGGTGAAAGCAACTTGTCCCTCCATCCACTGTTTGTCTAATTGATGATGACAAGCAATTATGTTGAAGAGGTTTCTTTATTGCTTTCTGTTGCTGGTGGAACAAATCACCAACTCCATGATGTGTCTTTCCTTACCAAGATCACTTGATTTATCATTAAAAAAACCAAAATATTCAATTGAATTACTCCATATGGCGACAGGAGAACTTATGTTTTCCCAAGTACAAAAGCAACATTAAAGAGCTTGTATACAAGAACAGTAATGTTCTTACGTTTGGTACGTGTCTTTTCCAAGCACGCTTGATTCAACACTACAATGATTCATTGGCATTTTCGCAAGTATTAAAGAAATAAGACAGAGGGTTAAATGTTCAGTAACGTCTTCAGTTATATGCCTGGCAACGTTTCTCTCAGATTCTTCCTAAGGATTTTGCCTGATGGCGCCTTGGGAATTGCTTCAATGAAGAAAACTCGTTTTATTCTCTTGTAGAATATCACCTGCATCATCATGATCATGTTGTGCCCTTGTCAGCAACTAGTGGAAGCACAGCTTGTCGTTTCTCTCTCTCTCAGTTAATAAGAAATAAATTGATTGAAGAGTAGGGTTTACCTGTTTTGAAATATACTGCTTAATTTCATCTTCGGTGGCCTGAGACTTTTCTGATTTCACTACAAATGCAACAGGAACTTCTCCTGCATCCTCATCTTTCATTCTGAAATTGAAATTATTTCCCATGTGAGATTCATATTCAAGGGTTAAGAAACAGGTTACCATTAGAGCGGTAGCTAGGGTGCTGGCCCCTGGCACTTACCCTACTACAGCAGCATCGGATATCTCTGGATGGGCTAGTAACAAAGCTTCGAGTTCAGCAGGAGCAACCTGAAACCCTTTATATTTGATCAATTCCTTCAATCTGTCAACGATGAAAAGCTCATCATCGTCATCGATGTAGCCGATATCGCCTGTGTGCAACCATCCTTCTTTGTCTATTGTTCTTGAGGTTGCCTCAGGGTCATTAAGATATCCTGGACATAAACAAAAGTCCACACAGCATTTCAGAATTATATATATATATATTTTAAAAAAATTAATCAACATAAGATTAAGACTCAATTATCTGATTTTTCAATGGGGAGACTTTTTCTTACCTTTCATGATCTGATCACCCCGGATGCAGATCTCACCAGGCTGGTTCCTCGGTAGAGAGGCCCCTGTTTCTGGGTCAACAATCTTCATCTCTGCATTCCTGACGACAGTCCCACATGCACCTGGTTTTATGTCAAATGGTTCCTTGGCAAATGCCAAGCACATTGCTAGAACAGGTCCTGCCTCGGTCATTCCATATCCCTATTACATCAAATTAAATCATTGATTAGCCTTGCTCTGATATGCATGTTTTCTATTTTAACATTAAAATCTTGGATGCATTAAAGCACAATTCATGCATGCAAGACATGGGAATGATCCAAAAGACAAGTGCATCAGAACATATTAAAATATATTTTTTTAATTTTTATATTATCATATTAAAATCATTAAAAAAAATCAATTTAATACCGTAAAACACAAACTGAAACGTAAAAATAAACACATCCTTGAAAGGCTAAGAATATAACCTATTTTTCAGGTTTTAATACTTGTAATCACTGAGTAGGACACAACTAACCTACAAGGTCTATCTAAATTGCACACATTTATTAACTTTAATGAAGAAAGAGAGACTAATTAATGTCGATTCAAGAGTATTAAATTCGGTCCCTGTATGCTATAACAGAGCCGGCCCGTCGGCTTTGTCCAGCTCAGATACCGGGTGGAGACGTGGAGTCCATGGCTCCATATCTGAGATAGGAGATGGTGGACCTACTTCAATAAAAAAAATCTATGATCATGTCTTATAGATTTCTTTTTATTGGTTTCCAACCCCTTTTCGCAAATAGGTTTTCGTTGATTTTCCCCCTTGATGTTATTCTTAGACCACTAATTTGGAGGAGTATATTAGCAGTATAATAACGTACTTTCTGTCATCCCAGAAGAAAAAAAATATTTCCTGTCATATAGTAAACGCTAAATTATTGAAGAACAGATTTTACCAAGCATTAAATTAGGAGAATATACGTTTAAAACCAGATAAAAAGATGCCCCCCCTTTCGAAGGATTGTAGTTTTCAGTTGATCAAAAAAGAATGGGGAAAATGATAGAGATAATCGAACAATTTTTTTTTAAAAAACTGTAGATATGATGTAAGAAAAATGAAGGGGGCATGCATACCTGACCAAGTCTGGCCTGAGGAAACTTAGCTCTGACAGTATCTTCAAGTTCCTTGCCCAATGGAGCCCCTCCAGATTTTATCATCCTCAAAGAAGACAAGTCGTGCTTGTCAAAATCAGGTGACTTAGCAATTGCCAACATCACAGGTGGAACAACTGGTGCTATAGATACCTTGTACTTCTCAATCAATCCCAGCAGAGTACCAATATCAAACTTTGGCATTATCAAAATCGAGGCACCAACTCTCAGCCCACAAAGCATTATTGAATTCAGAGCATAGATATGGAACATAGGCAACACACACAAAATCACATCTTCACTGTGAAAATACAGGTTAGGATTGTCTCCATCTACTTGTTGAGCCACACTGGTTATTAGCCCTTTGTGCGTTAGCATGACCCCTTTTGGTAACCCTGTAGTCCCTGATGAATAAGGCAATGCTACAACATCATCAGGACTAAAGTCGACCTGGGGCACTTCATTTTCGTCAGCCTGTGTTAGCTCTGAAAAGTGCAAGCACCCATCTGGGGCAGAGTCTACGCACATGACCTTAACATCACTTTCTCGTGCAAAATCTTTAACCTTCTCGTAGTAACAAGCCTGTGTTATCAAAAGCTTTGCTCTTGAGGCCTTGGCATGTTTTGCTAGCTCTGCAGGGGTGGAGAAAGGATTGGCAGCGGTGACAATGGCACCTCTGTGTGAAGCGCCTAGGAAAGCAAGCACGAATTCAGGTGAACTTGGTAGGAAGAGCATGATCACGTCACCTTGTTGAATACCAATCTTGTTAAGACCAGAAGCAACTCTTCTTGCTGTGAGCTCAACGTCAGCATAGGTGCAGACATCTCCGTTTGCGCCATTTATCAGGCAAGGTTTTGATGAATACTTAGACAAGTTTTCAAGAACGTATGAATGCAGAGGAAGGTTTTTCGGGATGTAGATGTCTGGTAATTTTGAGCGAAAGATGAATTCTTCTTGTGAATTCATTATGGCGTCCATTGCGGGCTAAAGATGCAGAGGGAGAGATGGTGAGTTTTAGGTGCTCTCTGTTTTTTTATGGTAGGAGACCTGAGAAAGCAGAGTGCAGAGCACTCATGCTGATATAGACTTGGTTGGCATGGAGGGCGGGGGTTGGTGAAAGGACAAATTGGGTATTATGGAGTTGTTGGGGGGTAATATAGGGAAAACATTGATTGAAAAATGGGTTGCGTTTGGTGAAGAATCTGTGGAGTTGGGTTGGTGAGATTAGGGTTTTAATGGCGAGGAACGGTGGTGGGTTCCCATTTGGGTTGGTTATGAAAGTGGCCTTTTGACTTGAGAGAGGGTGGCTTGTCCTCCACCTGTCCTTTCACAGACCACCGATCCATTATATTTTATGCACTAATTTATTTGTCAGCACTTGTGCCTCTCCTCTCTCACCTACTGCCTAAAAATTAAAATACTAATTTAGTGTTTAGACATTTATTTTAACAATTAGGAAGTGCTTTATTAGAATTTTTTTTAATTAATTTTAATAGTTGTCTTGGTGAGTTGGAATAATAGCCGTTAAATCTAGCCCAATTATACGATTTATGAGAGAAATTTGAGAATTTTAGAGGTTATTCATGTTATATTTCTAGTTATATCAAATAAGATATTAATTTAATAAAATATTTTGTGATCTAATTGACTTGCTTAAATCCAATAAAAATTTGATTAAATTATCAAAAATACTATCATTTTAATTAACAACAATTGATTAGACAACCCGTGAATTAACTTGATAATTTAATAATCTAAATCTTTTTAAATCTAGTTTTTAAATTGAGTTGTGATGCTTCCAAGTCGAGTAGTCATTTGACAACTGGTCACCTCACTCTAATCTTTTTAATTTAATTTACAAAATTAAAGAGAATAATTAATTAGTTTTTGAATCTAGATGAACTATTTAATTCATTTTACAAAATTAGAGAGAATAATTTATAATTTACTCACATATGAGAGTGTAAAAAATTTGGAGCCAAGGGCTAAACACAAAAGTTACCTTGATTAAATGGATTTTACCATAATATGAACGGGTCAAGTAAATTTTTATTTCATCATTCAAATTATTAAAAAAACAATAAAATTAAATTTTACATTAATATATTTTTTCCGCAAAAGGGTTCGAGTTCAAGACCCTAATTTAATTTTTTCAAAGAAAAGAACAATATTTAAAGCTATATCTTATTGACAAAGTATGTATATCTAACATGAATCTACAAAACCTATTTTATAAACAAATCATTCCGACAAATATTATTCATTTATATATATAATTTTCCCGTCATCATGAGAAATCACACCAACAAAAAACTAGTGCTGGACATATCTCAATCACAACTACCCTATGAACCTTCATCATGGCCATGGTCCTCAATCCTCATGCATATATATATAAATATATAGATATAAAGGAGGAGTGACCTAACTTCTGTTTCCTTTGTATTCATGCCAACGTCATTAAATGATTAGGAGTGATCCCATGCAACCAATCCTACAGCAAAATCGAGAGTAAGCAAGACTTTCCAATGAATGCAGAATCTGTCCAAGTCGATGGGCGTCGGAGGAATTTGACCTGACATGGAGTTGGTGGAGCTTAAAGGGAATGCTTCTTTAAATAATCGAATCAAATTGCACGAAAGCTCGGAATAGGAACTTGTTGGGTCCAAGTCAAAGAGGAGAAGTCCTCTTAATCTTTTTATCCATCTTCAACATTACTTGTTTCTTTTCTTTACTTATCATATAAACAACTAAAACATTGGGTGTTTTGAATGATATTTTTATTTTCTTTTTCATTTTGATGTGTTTAAAGTTGGTGTTAAAAATACATTTTAATCCCTTAACCTATAAAGTTAGATTTTTTCGGGTCCTTATATTTTTTTAATTTCAATTTTGAATCATAATTTTATTTTTGTTATTTTTAAGTTTCTGATTTTAAAAGGAGAAAAAAATCTTTGTTAGAATCCGGTGTAAAAAGAAAAAATTATCGTTTTTGTATATTCCGACAATCAAATTGATTGATATTAATGTACTCGGATTTTATTTGATGAAATAATCGAGTTTTTAATTATCTTTTTAAATATTTCATCACATAAAATATATATTTTTTATCCGATCCATAATAAAAAGTGGGTTAGACTAAAAGATTTTCGCCAATAATGTTTTTTCCGACCACTACCGCATGTGAGAATTTTTTGGTCCAAGTCGATAAGCCCCGTCTGAGAAATTTGACCTGACATAGAGTTGGTGGAGCTTAATGGAAATGCATCTTTAAAAAATCGAATCAAATTATACAAGTTCAAAGCTCAAGATAGAATCTTGTTCGGTATCCTGTCTCGGTCAATGAAGAGAAATCCAAGGAACAAGTAGCAACAAAAAAAAAAACAAGAACATGTGGAACAATCTCCTTAAAAATAAATCTGGACCTGTAAAATAATTAAGCTCGACAATAGCATAATCATCCAAAACCAGCTAGTTTCCTCATCTCTTCCTTATCACCTAAACTCAAATTAGTTCAAATTACAAATCATGTACTCTTGTCCAACTTTTAATTCACATCATGCAATATAGTCATAAAACTTGGTCTCGGTGACCCGCAGCCAGCTGACTTAGAGTTTTCATTTTGAATCGAGTTTTTATTTATCAAAATAATATCATTTTATTTTGATAAAAAAAAGAAAGATTTATATTCACCAAATCCTGCTCTTATAACTATGTCATGCAGGAAAATATAATATTCAACTGCTAAATGAGTGGAGGCACAATTAAAAACATGTATACAATAAGTGGTAATCAAACATCTAAGAGCAATACATGCAACGGTCACAGTTCCTCAGGGAACTTGGGATACAAGTTCTAGGCATAATTGTAGCCACAAATTACTTATCGTTCCACACAATTATTCACAACATAATATAATTGATTTAAAGCAATGCAGGTAGGCAAATTGCATTTCTCTGCATGTTAATCTCCTCAAATGCAAAGAAATTGTTCTGCTTACAGACTGGTGATGGATAACAAGGCCGAATAGTTCACAACGAAAAGGAGGTGCTGTTGGGCTGAAACAGGTGTTTAAAACTTCAACCTTAATGCAGCCTGAAGCCTTTGTCTCTCAGCCCGCATGCTCCTCAATCTTCTTTTCTGCTCCATCACAGAATCATAAACATTACTGGGGTCTTCTGTTTCAAGAGAATTCTCCATGAGTTTCACATACAGATTTCCTAGACTGACCTCTTCCTCTTCCTTGCCTTCATCTTGTCCTCCTCGTTCCTCTGCTAGCTTTCCTTTCTCAGCTACTTCCTTCTCTTTCTTTTTATTCACTCTGGACATGAATCTGGACCTGGCTCTGGACATGGCAGTTTCCTGCACTCTGTACAAGAAATGATGGAGTGAAGAGAACCCTACTGAAACAAAAAATTGTGATTTATATCTAGCAATAAAGGTGCCAGTTATATACCCGTATTTGTCATCCTCTGTATTCCTAGGACTTTCATTGGATTCATGGACGTTTTCATGCTCCTCCTCATCTGGGCTCTCTTTATCTCTTTTTTCAAGAATAATCTTTATTTGGTCCTTGAAAAATTGTTCTTGAAAGTCCATCTTAGGAAAAGAATTGTTATGATCAGTCAAAATGGATTAACGGACATGCAGAGATTATTCAGTTAAAATCAAAATCATGTAAGCAAAACAGGTCAAAGCAACGAGAAGCTACACCTCTAGCACTAGATATCATGTAAGGAATATGGAGGTAACTCATCATGAATAACTAGCATGGTTTTCATGGACAGTAGTGATTGTTTAACTAGAGAATTATCAGAAAAGGCAAGACATACAAGCTCATGAGCTTTCGGTAACTATTACCTCTTCCTTGTTCTGTTCATGCTGCAATTTGATTTTCTGTCTCAAAACATCAATTTCCCTCATTGCATTTTCCAGCCTCTCCCTCATTATGACATTTGATTCTTCAAGAAGTTTTAGGTGCCTTTGTTCTTCAGCTACCTTGTTGTTCATCCAGATAAACTGGTGACTGTCCTCAGTCGTTTTCCTGATCTGGTTCACAGCCATTTCTTGGTGTGATCTCATTTCACATTTCAGCATGGGGTTACCTGCCGATCAATGGCACAGCATGTCATTTAGATTTTAGAGTATATATGATTTATTGGCAGAATTTTAGATTCAATGGCACAGAATTGAGCAGATAAAACTACTTGAATACAATCAATACCTCCTCGCGTGTTACTTATTTGTCCCACACATGACCTATCTAGAGATCGTGCAGCAGTGCTCTTGAAATATCTGGGGCATGTTCGGAAGCCTCCTTTTCCTCTGTCAACTGCCATCTCAGAATCAGCATTACTTGTGATGGCTTGATTCTGATCCATGTCTGTATGTCCCCATGCTTTAGGATTAGGATTCTGTGGACCCTGCTGTTTTGCGGCAATGGTTTCAGCCATTTTCACATGCTTACTTTCATTAAACCCCAACTCACCTTCATCTGGTGCTGAGTTGAGACTGATAACTTTCACTGCACCAGGACATACTGATTCAGCTTCAGTCTTTGGTGTCGGATTACCATTACTGGCATCAACAGTGAGAGACTTGCCAGTGTCATTTCTAGAACTCGTGTCCATACTCAACTCTTGGCTGCACCATTCCTTTTCTAAAAGTTCCAAAGTTTTGCTGTAAAAAATTATTCAAAATTTTTAAAACACAGCAGTTCTTGAAACAAACTCAATTAAGTGATGACACTTTTCTGTGCGAGGAAACAAAAAATTAAAGAAAATTCTGCCTAACTGAACGACCAATGAAAAGGCTCTGAACTTGATAGATCATTCTTTTACTAATAGCCAAAAATTACATTTCTTGGGTTTATCTTAAATTATGGGCAAAAGTGAGAAAATAAATACTCATGTATATAATCCATATAAAAATCTAAAGTTGTCACATTTTAGGATAAGAGTTCTCTGGGAGTGCTTACATTCTCTATATTTTGGTGGCTAGAGATTGAGTTATTTTGGGATTTTGGATGAAAGAGCAATTTTGTATGACATCTTGTAATCTTCTATTTTCTGTGAATTTAGTAACATCATCAACAAGCTCATATAATAAAGACATAATAGCAATAATGTTTTGGACAAGACATTCAATATATGCTGTTCTCAAATTTAGAACTTACTGACCTGCAGCCTAAGCAAAATATCAGACCAGAGCTCTCATTTTTAATGATCTGATACTTTTCCTTCCTTTCCAGGCACATGTCACAGGAACATAGAGATGGTTCACCCTTTTCTAGCACTCGCGGTGGTGGTTCAATCTTGTGTCCTGAAATTGCTTCCATGTTGGTCTTGGACGGAGTTGATGATGGCACATTGCTTGGCATCTGACAACTGATCAAAGAAGCCTTTAGAGCCTCTTGGAACTGTAATTCTTCAGCAAATTGAGCATCTAACAGAGCACGTAAAATTTCATCTTCTGAATCATTTTGCTGCAAGAAAGATGGAAAGTAACCATCATTGTTAATAAAAGGATCAAAGAAGGCGGGTTCTATTGCCATGTTATCACAAAATCTGTCTTCAACCTTGATCCTCTTCTCTCACACTGCACCAGTGTCTCTCAACATCTACTACTTAAATGTCTGTCAAGAACTTACTATGGAAGCTGTTTCTTGGGCAACTTCCTCGAGGGTTCAACACTTTTGTACCTTTGATTGACTTGCTTTACATGGCTTTTCCTAGCCAAGGAGTGTAGGCCAGGCACGCGTTATGGCCTTTTGTCCTTTTCCTATCATTTAGTGGAAAGGAAAAAAAAATATTGGAGGCGATCAACCAAAAAAGGGGGATTTGCATCACTCATAAAAAAAAAAAAAATCATCCCTTATACACTACATAATGGGAGGAGATAATTCCAATTAATTGAAACTGAGCTCAACAACGAATTTAGCTACAAAAAGTTTGATTCGTCTACATAAAAACATAATAAATTCTATTGATTTGGGCTAGTGCTATATTTGATCCCCTGCTAGAAATTATATCTTTGTTAGGTCTCTTCTGTCTCAGTCAATGAAGAGAAATCTCTTAATCTTTTTATCCATTTTCAACATTACTCGTTTCTTTTCGTAAATTTAAATCGTGTACAATTACTATGCGATCACATTTTTTTATATGAAACACAACTAAGAGATTCTATTAATTAATTAATTCACATCATGCAACATGGTTAGAAAACTTGACCCAGTGCAGATGGAGAGAAGAGGGTTGCTGTCCTTCTGCTGGTGTGGACCGGTCTGGTTTGGGGGCTGCTGTTGGGTTTGTTATAGGTGATACGCTTTGGGCAGTGGGCGAGGCTGGTGGGTTCTTAGGCAGCAGAGCAGTGAATGCTGATTCTATTACCATGGAGGTTTATGGGAAAGAGGTTTGTTTTCTTGAAACAATTTTCTTCTGGTTTGGTCTTAGTTACTGGATTTGTGGTGTGGATGAGCTTGTCTGTTGGCGTGTGGCTGTGCGGCAGTGGCTGTGTGGTGGCTGGTGGAAGAGGGCCGGGTGGCTGGTCTGTGGGTGGAAGATGAACAGGGGCTAAGGTTTTGGTCAAAATAATGGCGTATTTAGCTGAGTGTAACTTTGTTTTTTTTAGATCACATGTTCACAAATCTAGGGTTTACGATGTGTTCTGAATTTTCGAGAATGTGAACAAGTTCATGGATTGTTTAATTATGAGAATAATTAAAAGTTTATTGATGCGTGCGGGATAATAAAAAAAATGGAGAAAAGAAGAAAAAGTCCGATAATTCCAATTAATTGAAACTGAGGGAAAATCCGCTATTTTATTAAATCATAAAAAAAATCTAATATTTTAAAAAATAATACATAAATATTAAAATTAGAACAAACAACTAAACTTATACCACACTAAATAAAATATTCAACAATAATTAAATTAAATCCAACAAATAAATCAAAATAAAATCCCAAATATTCCCGTAAATATAATATCTAATAATAATAAAATTAAATCCAATAAATAATCCCGAATAAAATAGAATAACATAAAAATTGAGCTATCCTCCATCATCATGGACTATACAGACGTGTGAGCCATGTCTTGAGTGTGATGTCTCCATTATTACTCCTCGTCTGGGCTCTGAGGATCCCCTCCCTCTTTATCTCTTTCTTCAAGAATAATCTTTATTTGGTCCTTGAAAAATTGTTCTTGAAAGTCCGTCTTAAGAAAAGAGTTGTTACGATCAGTCAGAATAGATGAAGGGACATGCAGAGATTATTCAGTTAAAATCATGTAAGCAAAACAGGTCAAAGCAATGAGAAGCTACACCTCTAGCACTAGATATCATGTCAGGAATATGGAGATTACTCATCATGAATAACTAGCATAGTTTTCATGGACAGTAGTGAATAATGATTGTTTAGCTAGAGAATCATCAGGAAAAGCAAGACATATAAGCTCATGAGCTTTCGGTGACTGTTACCTCTTCCATGTTCTGTTCATGCTGTAATTTGATTTTCTGTCTCAAAATATCAATTTCCTTTTTTGCATTTTCCAGCCTCTCCCCCATCATGACATTAAATTCTTCAAGAAGTTTTCGGTGCCTTTGTTCTTCAGCTAGCTTGTTGTTCATCCAGATAAGCTGGTGGCTGTCCTCTCTCATTTTCCTGATCTGGTTCACAACCATTTCTTGGTATGATCTCATTTCACATCTCAGCTTGGGCTTACCTACAGATCAATTGCATTGCATGTCACTTGAGAGAGTATAGAGTATATATGATTTATTGGCAGAATTTGAGGTTCGCGAAAGTTCAAGTTAAGCAAATAGAACCTTTTGAATACTGGTTGAAACAATCCACGTCTTCTTTCATTGCCATGAAACCATGAAGTTGGCGCTCTTCATTTGGTAGGAAGTAGACTGGACGATGATTACAAGTATCTCTACCTGTTCCTTGTTCTTCAAAATGCTTATGCAGGCGCTCTGCCTCTAAAAAGCCCCTTGCTGAGCTCTCAAAAATCAAAACACTAATCCCACGATGTCCCTGCCGATTGTAAGCTTGTTGAACCTTCATGATAGCGTCATATGAGCTGAAGGAGTCGAGCAGCTCTTTGCCTGTCATGCCAACCCACTGAAATCCATTTTGGTGCAAGAAATAGTTGATTAGATCATAATCAGATACATTATTTTTGAAACAATGACAATTAATTAAATACCGAACAGCATTTCTGTCTTCATTTCTTTCTGTGAATGTGAGAACAGGACACACATACCTTATTGTTCTCATCTTTCTTAAGGCTAGTATTTCTAATGATGACCATAGGAGGCCAAACAATCTCATCATTTTTCTTCTCATCTTTTATACCTCTCCATTTACTCAACACTTTGGCAGCAGGAATGTCAGAAGTTCCCTTAGTGCATAACTTCTCTTCCAACAGCTGTGCGAATTCCTGGTGGAGCTTCACCCTTTTTCCTAGTTTGGTTTTGGCATGTAATATCAGGGCCCGCAGGCCTTGGTACCATTTGTTAGCACCAGAACCTCCTTGGCATACAGGACAGTGCCACTGCCTGGTAGGTTCATTGACATCCGCAGGTGCCAATTTCTCCAATATCCCAAAGAATTCCTTCAACAGTGGTCTCTTCTTGGTATTCTCAGGGCTCTTTTCAGATGGATCGGAATCAGAACCAGATTCATCATTATCATCAAAAGCATCAGAGTCAGAAAGATCATCCACCACGTCAATAAGATTATTCTGAATACCATTTGCAACTCTTTCTTGGCCAGCGTCTGAACCCTTTCCTGGAGTACGATCAATACCTCCTCGCGTATTACTTATTTTTCCCAGAGGCGGCCTATCTAAAGATCGTGCAGCAGTGCTCTTGAAATATCTGGAGCGTGTTTGGAAGCCTCCATTTCCTCTGTCAGCTGGCATCTCAGAATCAGCATTACTTGGAATGGCTGGATTCTTATCCACGTCTGTATGTTCCCATGCTTTAGGATTAGGACTCTGTGGACCCTGCTGTTTTGCGACAATGGTTTCAGCCACTTTCCTATGCTTACTTTCATTAAACCCCAACTCACCTTCATCTGGTGCTGAGTCGAGACTGACAGCTTTCACTGCACCCTTGGCAGTGTCATTTCTAGAACCCATATCCATACTCAACTCTTTGCTGCAGCATTCTTTTTTTGACAGTTCCAAAGTTTTGCTGTGAAAAATTAGTCAAAAAATTTAGAATACAGCAGTGCATGAAACAAAACTCAATTAAGTGATGACAAACTTTTCTGTTCGAGGAAAAAAAAATTAAAGAAAATTCTGCCTAACTGAACAGACCAATGAAAAGGCTCCTGAACTTGATAAATCATTCTTTTACTAATAGCTAAGAATTACGTTCATCTCTTTCCCTTTATGTAAAATTGTTGCTGATTAATATGGAAGTTTTAAACAACACTCTTCTGAAATTCATCTGTATAGTCTGCCCGGAAAGTGGGAATTTGTAGCGATATTTCGAAAAGTTATAGTTTAGTTTCGATGGATTAAACCCTTTGAGAGGATATTGCTTGTTTATACTCAAACTATTGTGATGTTGGCCTTAGCAATTAACATTTAGTGGCAAATTCTACTGCTCCTTATCAGTTTATCAGTCAGGTCAAATCCCCTCACTGCTTTACACAGTAAACTTCTACAGGACTAAAGGCCTAATGGTATGTAAAAGTGGGTATAGCTCAATGTAGTAACATCATCAACAAGCTCATATAATAAAGACATACTAGCAATAATGTTTTGGACAGAATATTTACTATATGCTGTTCTCAAATTTAGAACTTACTGACCTGCAGCGTAAGCAAAATATCTGACCAGAGCTCTCATTTTTAATGATCTGATACTTTTCCTTCCTTTCCAGGCACATGTCACAGGAACTTAGAGATGGTTCACCCTTTTCTATCACTCGCGGTGGTGGTTCAATCTTGTGTCCTGAAATTGCTTCCATGTTGGTCTTGGACGGAGTTGATGATGACACAATGCTTGGCATCTGACAACTGATCAAAGAAGCCTGTGGAGCCTCTTGGAACTGTAATTCTTCAGCAAATCCAGCTTCTAACAGAGCACATAAATTTTCATCATTGTTAATAGGAAGATCAAAGAAGGCTGGTTCTGTTGCCATGTTCTTCTCACAAATCTGTCTTCAACCTTGATCCTTTTCTCTCACAATGCACCATTGTCTCTCAACATCTACCACTTAAATATCTGTCAAGAACTTACTTTGGAAGCTGTTTCTTGGGCAACTTCCTTCGAGGGTTTAACACGTTTGTGGTTACTTCGGAAGTTGTTTCTCGGACAACTTCCCTTGAGGGTTTAACACTTCTGTAGCTTTGATTCACTTGCTTTACATGGCTTTTCCTAGACAAGGAGTGCAGGGTCAGGCACGCGTTATGGCCTATTGTCTAACATAAAAAATGGGAGTAGATAAACAAAGAAAAAGGAGTTAATTATATCTTTATTTTGAGATAATTCCAATTAATTGAAACTGAACCGAATAATGAATTTAGCTACAAAAAGTTTGATTCATCTACATAAAAGCATAATAAATTCTATTGAATGGGGTTATTGCCGTATTTGATCCCCTGCTAGAAATTATATCTTTGTTTGGTCCTTACAATATGTACTTCACTCTAATATCATCCCTTAACTACTCATTTCTTAAATAATTAGTCCTTCTCAACTGCCATATTAACAAGCATGACAATTGATGGAAGGATCACATGGCACATAATTCCAAGTAAGGAGACGACACTGAAGACAGGACCTGTCCTCGACTCTCTCTGAAAAAGATTTGAGTAATTTCTTAAATTTGGAGCAAATGATGGAATAATATATGATGTTACTGACAATTAACAAAATAAATATATAATATAGATAGATAGATAGATAAAATATTCTCCATGGAATATGTGATCAGCCTATTTATATTCAAGACTAAAAAAACAATGAAAAATAAGGGTAAGGACATCAAAGAGAGAAAATCAAGAGTGTAGGGACCGAATGTACCATTAACCTCACGAATCTTTGAAAATATGCAATTTGGCAAGAGTGTGAACCGAATGGACCAGGATTTAGGAAAGCAAAAGGAAGCTTTGCAATAAAGTGGCAAACACACTGTGCACAGAGTCCTAAGTCATGTCAAACAAAGGTTAAATAACAACCCCCCGTATTAAGCAGTTAACCTAGCGGTTTCCAGTGGCAGGAGACTTCTTCTAAGCGAAGTCACTTCTACAGGGACGTCATCTGATCTTGAACCATAGAGTGACCGGTGGTTAATTTGTTATAACATGGCACAACAATCCCTTGCCCCCTCTGAGCTTGATTTTGTTGATGATTTTTACTTCTCGGCGCTCTTTGATGAAGAGCAAGAAGGAGGAGGAGGAGAAATCTTTGAAGTATCAGATGCCAAATATGCAGAAGAGTTGCAATTCCAGGAGACTTTAATGGGTTCTGTCATCGTTTCTCAAATGAAAAGCATTGGGCCATCACCGATGATGATAGAAGGAATCCCAGTAGTGCTTCCTATTTCAGATCAGCCTATGCGTGTGGAGATCATCGATTTAGAAGCCGGTGAGTCTTCTTTAAGTTTCTGTGAGATTTGTGCTGAGAGAAAAGAGAATGATCAAATGTTCAAAACTGAGAGCTGTGTTCACTCATTTTGCAATGACTGCATAAGCAGACATGTGGCCACTAAGGTCCAAGACAACATTAGAATAGTTACTTGCCCTGGATTGAGCTGCAGGGCTGTCCTTGAAATGGACACCTGCAGGCCTGTACTGACTAGGGGAGTGATTGATCGTTGGGAGAACGCATTATGTGAAGAGATGATTAATGCATCCCAGAGGTTTTACTGTCCATTCAAGGATTGTTCAGCTTTGTTGGTTGATGATAATGAAGGAGAAACAATTAGAGAATCTGAATGTCCCTTCTGCCATAGATTGTTCTGTGCTCAGTGTTCTGTGCCTTGGCATCCCGGGGTTGATTGTGATGAGTACCAGAGGCTGAATGAGGACGAGAGAGGGAGAGAAGATCTCATGGTGAGGGAACTTGCTAAGGACAAGCAGTGGGGTAGATGTCCTAAGTGCAAGTTCTATGTGGAAAGAACAGAAGGTTGTCCTCACATGGTCTGCAGGTCAGTTTGTCTTTCGTTGTCATTACAATTCAAAACTTGTTTATTACTACATAATTTTTCTTTAATTACAACAGTTTCTGTCACTGATGATACTTTACTCATTGCTAATTTTAACCAAACATTGTGATTTGTATAGATAGGAGCATAGAGAAAGATGCCTCAAACTGCAACTATAAACAGCATTTAGTAACTTTGAACTACATATCTATGCAAGTACACTGGAGTTTCTTTTCTTAACAAATGATCATAAATGCAGGTGTAGGTTTGAGTTTTGCTATGGGTGTGAAGAACAATGGGGCCCAACTCATGGAGGATGCACTAGGAAATAAGAAGCAGACCAAGCCTCAGAGAAGTGGTATCACCATCAACCACGGTGTAAAGAAGAAACTACTAGTAAGTTGTTTTTAGGTATTCAGCAAGAAGGTGTGTCAAGGAATGAAGCTACAGTTGCTATGCTATTTGCATCTTGTAATGGTCTGACTGCAAAATGTATCAAGAAATTTCTAATGCTCTAGCCTCTGTCGGTCTATTTCTTCTTCTTTCACTTTGTTCTTGCTGTTTTTTTCTTTTCTTTTCCTTTCAGACAAGTCTCTCCATCAATGCTATCTGCAACTTAAGTAAGATTTTGATGACAAATTTGATATAATTGAGTGCTGTAGCTTTGTTCTCCCTGATGCAATTGTTAACTTTATGCTTTGTGAGATTCATGCAGAATCTTTCATCCATTTCAGAGGAGTATATAATGCCTGTCAAGTTCTTGCAACTCTTAGTTTAAGGATATCACTCACATGACCATAACTAGGAAAAATATTTCCCGTGACCTGTGAGAGAGTTTAGCCATTTTCTAAGCTATCTTGCCCGAGTTGCAGCGAGTTTTTCTTCTTCTTTTTTTGCCATCACCATTGCACCAAAGATCCATGGTTAAAAAACCTTCATATATGCCCATCCCGTTCCACGAGTTTCTCACCCCCATCCTGTAAATATTGGTGAGGAAAGGACAGGGGCATTGTAGAAGCCATCCATTAATTTCCTGAAAATTTTCCCATCCTGTAAATTTCTTTCGTTCACACTTGACCATGATGCTTCTCGATTGAATTTGGTGAGGAAAGGCAGTGGCAAAGGCATTGTGGAAGCCATTAATTAAGTTCCTGAAAAAATTCCACGAAAATGACCTTCAATTGCCCGAGGTATAAGCAATGTATGAGAGAAGGCTTGACAACACTGATGAATTTTCTTAATTTTTTATTTGAGTTTTTCTATTTTTATGTTTGTTATTCAAAATTTTAAGTGTTGATTTTTAAAGTATTTTTTTTTTTAATATATCAAATAATATTTTTTTATTTTTAATATCAATATATTTAAAATTTAAAATAAATATATTATTAAATTAGCATTAAAGTCGAATACCAAAAGTTAGTGGCGTCGAAGAAATGCCCCGGCAAAAGTAACCACTCCAATAATTAATTCAGTGTATATTTTAAGATAAAACAAAACGACTAAAATAGTCGGTTTAACTATTGATATAATTAATATATTTTTTAATTATATAATAATATCTTCGTGTCGTGGCCGAGTAGACGACAGTACATGTCTTAGTTTAAGGTTAGAGTGTTTGATTAGTGATGGGAATGATATGGAGCTCAGTTGATGAGCGTGCGTGTCTTAGTTTAAGTTTTATAGACGACAAACGACATGTCATTTATGCGGTTTTTTTTTTTTTTTTAAAGGATGACTTTTTTTCACTTTGTTCATCAAATTTATCTTCTTCTCGATTCTTTTATGGACATATTGATGGCCAATTCGCCCTAGTTGGGTAAACAAAAGAAGGATTGAAAGCTGGAGCATCTAAGTGAAAATAGATGGTAATTTCAAAGTTTGCATGAAAAGTTTAGTTTGGTCACTGTAATTTTTTACTTCTTTTCTTTTTAATCCTTTTGATTTTTAAAAAATTAATTTTGGTCCTGAGTATCAGTTTTTTTTTTTAATTCCTTATTTGAGAGAGGATAGAAAGAGCTTTTATAATTCCAATGATAGAAAGAGCTTTTGGAATTCTAATGATAAAAAAAAAAAATCTCGG
>Ga0307515_10007149_pt1 | contig 22148 bp, 16 predicted proteins | sample 17_EM_MG_FD_194513 | JGI IMG/M metagenome (GOLD analysis project Ga0307515, IMG submission 194513) | Populus trichocarpa ectomycorrhiza microbial communities from riparian zone in the Pacific Northwest, United States - 17_EM | ecosystem: Host-associated > Plants > Roots > Unclassified | place...
CTTTGACTTATGAAGTAATTTCAGTTGCTGCACTCATGGAGGCTTTCCTAGATTTCATTTCTTTTGTTTTTTTCTGTAATATATTTCATCTCATTTCATTCTCCCATTTCTGCGATGAGCATCCCAGTCTTCTTTCTCTACAATTGTGCATTAATTTAGACAACAAATTGGAAAAAGTCAACAGTAAGAAGAACATTCCCAGCTGCATATATTTTATGAAACAGAAATAAGAAAATTACACCTCATCTGTGTAGATTGTTAAAGGAAAGTCGCAGTTTACTTTACTGGTGTGGACTAGCTTTTAACCAATAGACAGAACAATGATTAGAAAAACACAATAATATCTTAGTAATAATCAAAAAAATAAACAATGTAGTTTATCTTTGATTGAATGTACTAGGACTAATATAATCCTTCTTATATACAACCAGTCTTTTTATTTAGATTCTGAAGACCAATTACATTTAGATTCTGAAGACCAATTACGGTTTCTAATGGTTTCTAATGAATAAAATATTAGGTGGCAAATTTAAATTTTTTTAATTGATAAATAACAAGAATTTCTTACTCTTTTAATCCATACACAAAAATCCTGATTTATAAGGATGGTTGTCGCATCGCCGCAAACGTGTAAAAATAGATAAGATGATAAGAGAAGAGTAATTATAAAATAAAAAGCTTAGATGGAGATATGTTTATCGTTTTAAATTTTGGTGGTCCTGCATTTAATTTTATCAATCTCTTTGTTTAAAGTAAACCTAGAGTAATACTCTAGGCAGGATTTCTCAAGAGAAAACTTTTTTTTTTTCCTTTCATGTCCTGGCAGCCAACTAAAAGGTTGTTTGACATTACATTTGTATGTATTTTAGTAGTATATTTAGAATAAATAAAAGGTTGTTTGACATTACCTTTGTATGTATTTTAATAGTATATTTAGAATAAAAAGACATCAAATTAATTATTTTTTTTGTTTTTTCAATGGTTTTGATGTGTTATATTATAAATAAAAAATCTAAAAAAACTTATTTTTATTTATTTTCAAACAAAAAATACTTTTAAAAAATATTATACACCATAATATCAAGCCTACGCTGACCTAAGAAAACGTAGAAGAGACGAAAATAGGTGGTTGGCAGCTTAGGAATCACAGGGTTTCTTTTCTATGCTTTACCCATGAATTCTATTCCAACAGAACATGAGAATAGTTTTGTTTTGTTGTTGACGATTGTCGGGGTGGTCTGTATATTATGGTACGTTTGGTTGATGGATACTAGGAAGGAAGAGAAGTTTAAAATTCTGGTATTTGATTTTTCTTTGTCCGAATGGAAGGTATTATTAATATAGTAAGTAGTAAGCAACAGCCATTAAGCATGATAACGAAAATGTAGTTTGGACGGTCAAGATGATGGATATGGAGACCTTCGGTTGATCCCACGACTAGTTGACGGTTGTAGTTTGATGATAATCTTATACAATCCATCAGAAGAAGAAAACAAGAGGCGGGGATAGCTCAGTTGGGAGAGCGTCAGACTGAAGATCTGAAGGTCGCGTGTTCGATCCACGCTCACCGCATTATTTTTTACTATCTTTTCTTCTGTTTACGATTTATCTTGGCTTGTTTCTTAATGGAGGAGTGCGATTTATCTTCCTAAATGATATCGATAATTTTGGGAGTTGTTTTACAATCACAGAGTTTGGGCAGACAGGCATCTTGTTTCTATACAACAGGTGGTTTCGACTCAATTTCTATGGTCTATCAAGGTGAACCCTTTTGTTAAAATGAAGCAGCCGCACGGATCTGCAGACAGAAATCACATGAGAATCTCAAATCTATGATAACGAGGAAGTCAAGCTACATCACATCAATGTCTCTTCGAGTCCTCTCCAATATTTGGCAGTTGAAAAGCAAAATTGAAGTGCTTCTGCTAAATTACAGCAGTATGAGAATACAAGCAATTCTGACGATGATGATTGATAGACCATTCAACTATACAGTTTAAACCGAAACTACTTTGTGATCTCTTGTTGGGACAAAAATCAAAATGGGATCAGATGTGCTTCAAAACTTCTCCTAGAACAAGGCCCCATTGAGTCCAGTGGGTTCCCCCCTGCATCAATGGAAAAACTGGATTCAGAAATCTACTAACAATAAAATATGGGTGTTAAGATTGCAGTGCTTTTCTCGTTTCCTTAATGCATCAATACTCGTGGGAATGGAGATGCGTGCACCGAGTATGTACCTGGCAATATACGGCAAAAGGCTCCCTTAGGGGTCCATCACATGATAATTCACTTGTGCTCCCATCAATGAAGGTTCCATCAGCGAAGATCACCTGATACATTATATTTGAGATGCTCATGTCAGAAAAACTACTAAAATTCTAGTTACAAGAGATAGAAAATAATCACAAAATTATAAAGAAATTATCAATATACAAAAAGTTTTCCTTGTCTTGAGCTAATCCATATGACAATTTATTCGTGCAACACCAGTATAGTCACTGCCACGAGAATTTCAGTCATTAAAAACACAAAGATGTGTATCCTTTTTATTAATCTAGTAAAGTGACCATGATAGCGAAAATGAGAACTTGAATTGATGGAACCCATGCAGTTGGCCATAGGACTAGAGCATACTGCCCTAGAGGCAGCACTCACATTGAGCTTCAAAAACCTTTTTAACTGCGTTTTAGTATAAAATTCAACGTGAATACAGCCAGGCGGTACCTCTGATGCATATCCAGGAGTTGAGCCTGCAACTGGTTTAGTATATGAAGCTACAGGGGAGCTTCTTTGAACAGCCTCACAGAAAGCGAGGAGAAGCTCACGGCTACCAAGCTGCACTGCCTGAAAATCATCATGAAATCAGCGAGAATTTCAGCTGCCAAAGTATCTCAGAAGAGCTTAGAACAAAACAATAAAACAAACCTGGACTGTATCATGACGGGTGACACGAGGTAGGGGCTGCACCTTATATCCTTTTGATGCCATGACTTCAGCGATTAGAAAAGCCCCCTTTATTACAGAAGAAACAATTAACCCACCACCAAACACAACAGAGTATTATGGCAACTAAGGACATGCATAATTGAATACCTTGATTGCCTCACCAACCATTTGAGGTGAAAGGAACAATCCCTGGAAATAAGCTCGCATTACATCACCAGGAGTTGAGCCGCAATCTATCCCAAGCCCTGGCGCAGAGAGACGAGCAGCTGCTGCTTCTACCCATTTTTTCTTCCCTGCAATATATCCACCACATGGTGCAATGGTTCCGCCAGGATTTTTAATCAAACTACCTGCAATCAGATCTGCACCCTGCCCCACCATTAACCAAGAAAAAAATAAAAATACTACCTTTCTTCAGCAAAAGGATGAAAGCTACATCACATACCACAGCTGGAGGTTCAATGCTTTCAACGAATTCACCATAGCAATTATCCACCATGACCAAGCAGTTAGGATTCTGCATCTTCAAGTATGCATTTGAAGGGACATTGATGAAAATGAAAAATGTTAAACAGTAGATGACACAGCAGTGTAAAAAGGAGCGGCAGAGCACATTGATTTATTAACTGCATGAACTATAAACAAGCACCGATCTTGAAAGGAATAAAGGAGGGAGAGGCAACTAATTCCACGATTTTACAATTTTACCACTCAAACCAACATAAAACCACAGCTAGCATACAGATCACATATGCATAATACCAAGCATTTTGAAATGAGCCAACTTCACTGAAAATTTCAGATCATGATCCTCAGGAATTACTGCATATTTCTATGTTCATACCTTGATCATCTTTATAGCCCTCCCTATCTCATTTACACTTAAACTTTGACGCCAAGAATAACCACATGACCTTTGAATGAGGGCACATTTTGTATGAGGCTTTAAAGCACGCATAAGACAATCCCAGTCAAGTCCACCATCTTCAGCAAGCTGCAATATCATAATGTAAGAAAACTTTTGCAAATGAAATTTGAAAAAGAAAAGAAAAGAAACCTTGCTTAGTTCTGTTATTAGTAACATACAGGAACTTCTCGGTATTCCACGCCAAAATCTTTCAGGGAACCCAGTCCATTGGAGTCCCTCTTTCCAATAACTTCCTCTAAGGTGTCATAAGGAGCACCAGCAACTGCCAAGAGCTGGCAATCAAATTAATCTAACTCCTCATGGAAGCCAATTAAAGCAGAGAACATTATAAAACTACTGACATGGCTTTCCAACAGAAATTGAAGAAAAGAAAACCTCAAAATAACAGCTCACCTCATCTCCTGGCCTCAAAAATGCAAACAACGCACAGGTAATAGCATGGGTTCCTGAGAAAAACTAATGGATGACCAAAGGAGCAGAGAATTAACAAAGCATGCTGGATTAAAAAAGAATAACATTAAGAATCAAGGATACAGATAGAAAATAGGGCAAACCTGTGAGCGAACTAGTGCAGATTCAGCCCCAACAATCTCTGCAAAAGCTTGGTCCAGTGCTTCACGTCCACCAGCTTCATCATGACCATAGCCAGTGGACCCGCTGAAGTGCTGGTTATAACCATGAGTATGGAAATATAAACACCACCATACGTGAATATATTTATTCATTCTTAGAGAGGAAAACAGGTAAGCACACATCCAAAGGTACTTATGCTATGGAAAGCAGCTATTTGTTTTTACACTTCATGACACATATGAGAAACCTTAAAGGTTACCTGAAACTTTATTGATATCCATTGAATGCCATCTTGCAAGTTTCATATAAATAGTTTTTGTACTTACATGAGATCCAAGCCGAGCATTCTGGAAAGCTTTAAGAACACGAGAAGTATTGCATGCCACCAAATTATCCACAGCTCTGAACTCTGAATGCAAGGAGTCTACTGCTTTCACAACCTGCATATTAGTCATATGGATCAAGATTCAGTGGTCAACACATACAGTAAGCAGTACATTGAAAGCAAATAGAATGTCTAAAACTACAATGAAATTATTCTAGTTCATGGATGGTGTAATAAGTATACCAAATCAGAAAGTGTAGTAGAGGATTTTAGTATGAATGCTTGACTACTGAGTAAATTGTGGGAATCACATGAGAAAAATAAACGTAGCTCATCCCAAGTCTCAACTAAGCCAATATCTTATGCATCTAATGGGAAGTTTTTCTCATCTTTTGAAAGCCAGAACACAATCCGCAGCTTGAACCTACCCACCGTTTTACCACTTGATGATAAGCCCGCAGGCAGAAAACCTTTCCCTCCATATCCAAAATACCATGAAATTGATTGAAGATATTAATTTCTAGTCATTTCCTACATATCCCAGCAACAAAAATCGTTGTCCTCAGAAAAGACCAATAACCAATCATTATATTGAAAATAGTAAACCAATAAATTTATTTGTATTGATCTTTCTTCCTTTTTTCCAATCTCTCATAAACCAAAGACACAGTCTTTGTCTCATCAAACATAACATTTTAAAACAATGAGATAACTACAACCACAACATAATTTAATCCAAGTCATTCATTTCCCAGCACTTTCTATGCAACCAAACAGAGCAACAACCAGATTAAACTACTGGGTTATTGAAAACTAACATTTCGAGTCAAAGAAAGTAAAGGTTCTCTAGTCCTAGCAGAAAAGGGCTAAACTTTCAGTTTTATTGTACTACTTTGCCGCATTTTCTATCGAGCTAAACAGAGAAGAGAGCAAATTGGAGTGATAGGTTTTTGGGTTCATTACCTCTGGAACAAAAGGACTTTCATTGTGCTGAAATGAAATTTGAGAGCTTGAAGGAACTTTAACTGATGGCATGGAGACTCTCACGGAGTTTGCAGGATAAGCAACAGGAGTGGCGCAGGATAAGGTCCACATCTTCATTCCAGTCTCTCAGAGCTGCTGCAGGTTAGTGTAGCAGCAGTGTAATGATTTAACATAACAATAGAGCTTTTTTATTTTTTATTTTTTTTCCATCGAAAAAGATGTTTTATTCGTTAATTATAATTTAGATAGTGTATCAAAATAATTTAATTTATTTTTGTGCTATAAAAAATAATTAAATAATACTTTGATTATTATTGACTATATTTAATTTAATAACATTTTGTTTCAAAAAAATATATTTTATTTTCTTATGAATTTTTCATCCTATCTACTTCTTTGTTTTCTTTTTCTATTTAATAAAATGGAAAAAAAAAACATAAAACACACTAAATGGATTAAATAATAAATAGATTTAAGAATATAGGGATTACATTAATATTTTCTGAGACAATAAGGACTAATTTAACAGGTTAGTTTTGCTAAACTAAGGGTCTAATTTATAATTAACTCCCATTACTATTATTAATTATTGGAAAACAAATCTTTGAAGCTGTTTGTAATTATATTTTAAATGATATTTTATGAAAATTTAAAATTTTATTTAAAATTATTATTTTTTATATTTTAAAATTATTTTAATATATTAATATAATTTTAAATAAAATATATTTTAAAAAACAACTATTGTATTTTTTTTAAAAAAAATAATTGCATATAAAACTCGTAACTATGCAAAAGATTTTTAACGTTTTAGGCTTTTGTTGTGACTTCCCATGAGAATGAATAGAAAAATCAATTAAATTGAGGGAAAAAAAATAATTAGAAAAAACAAAAAACAATCGATTAAACTTATTAGAATTTTAAAAAAACTAACCAGTGCGGTTTGGTTTCAGTTTTATAAACTTGAAATTAAAAAAATCGAACCAAACCCAAACTAAAAAAATTAAAATAAAACCGAGTCAAAGCCCAAAAGAACTGAGTTAAAATGAAATTTTTTTTCAAATTTATTTACTTATTTATTATTTTTCACATTTAGTTTTGGGATGGCATAACATTGTGATAACGATAAATTTGTTTCAATCGACCCTTAAAATTGTCAAGTGCCGAATACTGGGAGGTGCAAATTTAACGAAAGTAAAATTTAATTAACAGGTTTTTTTTATGTCTAAGAATTCAATATTTAATTTATATCATAAAAAAAAAACCTTATATTTTCTTTAGAAATTATAAGGGCCTTAGTTATCGCTAATCCTTATGTATGACTCACATTCTTGTACTTGTTTTCATAATTTTAATTCAGATTTACTTTGAACTATTCATATATTTAATTTTAAGGTTTTTGTTTTCCCTTCTCAAGAAGTTACATTCAGAGAATGATAAGAGTAATATGAAGCTCAAACCTAACTAAAGAATAATCAGCAACCAGCCCTTTTTCGGTGAGAGTGGCCCCAGGTAAAATCTCTTGCTAGTTGCTTGTGTTTGTTGTTTAAACCTAAGACATATTTCCTTTTATTTCAATTATGATTCTCTCAATATATATACTAATGATATATTTTTATCGGTATTTATTGATGAAAAAATTCAGTCGATAAATATCACCATAATATACTGATTGAAAAATTTAATCGGTGTTTCCGTATGTATTCAATAATTTTCTAGTATTGTTTAGAATTTATCTAATTAATGAAGATCCATTTATCTTAAACATGTTTCAAATAAATAACAAAATTAGGTTGTGGTATGATCGTTTCGCTCGCTGAATCTTGAAGCGTAGGCTAGGGTTTGTTTTTTTTTTTTTTTCAAAGAAAAAATTTCCAATCACCATTAATTTCCAAACTTTGGTGATAAACTAATTTTAAGTGTCTTATTGTTTGTGTATGTCTGCATAGAATTAAATTTTCTAGTATCTCTAACTTAAACTTTGCTTCTGAACTCATAAATTTTATACCTATTTATAAAAGAAAACACTTCATTAAAAACATTTGACTGTATATTTATATATATATGAACCATTTAAGAGCATGGAAAAAAAAGATGTTTAATCTGTGACAATCATGTACTATTTAATTTATATAGTTACATGAAATATTTTGGGCTTATGGAAATAAATGGCTTCAATTGATATAATTGCTTGTGGGCATACATTTTGTTGGGAAAAGAAATCAATACATAGATCTCTATTGATTAATGCCCCTTAGGCTAAGATTTTCGTTGTGGGGGAACAGAATCATCTCATCAATTCCAGGCCTTAACTGCATGCTAAATATGTTCTTTGTGTTGGGTATAGAGGATAGCATGCAACGATGAAGAAGAGAGAACGAGCAGTAAAAGCAGCAGAGGTTGTCCTCGCTCACCCACTTGTGATGGTTGCACTCCATGTGTCTGTTTTGGGTGCCTCAAGTGCAGGTTAGTTGACTGTAATTGTCGAATCTGCGTGGACTACATGCAGACAGACATGGATTGATATCGATCGAGTCCAGATTAAATTTTTATCGCTGCATACAGAATGCAGAGCCGTAGGTTCCCTAAGCTTTCCGTTTTTTTTGCAATGCTTTCTTGCCAAGGTCAGGTAAGAAGAGGGTGAAAATTTGAGTCCTAAAAGCCTTACAGTTTGGAGTTGTGAAGTAGATTTCACTCTGTTTCCTTGCCATTTAACCAGTTAATGTTGATGCTTGCATGTTGCTTTGCAATTTACCATTCCCAGCGCATGAAGCTTGTTACATTAAAATTAGACAATAGTGGAACTGTTAAACATGTTGACATTCACAATACTGGCCAAGTTGGAATGACTGTTAGGAGTTCAACAATAATTGTCCCAAATGCTCAAGAGTTTCCTGTTGGGAAGAGCCATTGTTAAGAAAACATGTCTATTGTAAGTTTGTGCAAATTCTGAATCCGTGGAGGTACAACCTAGAGGAGAGAGAGACCTGTATCATAACTCTAAAAGAAATGTTTCAGGCAAATCTAGAGTACAAATACAAGATGAATTGGCAGAGCCAAATGGGCCAAGAAAAAGAGTACATGAATTTCCACAACATTTCATCCTCAAGTAAGATGAGTAGCACGTAGATTTAGTTTTACCTGCACTAAACATATTAGCAGTTACATGCACTAATGCCAAATCGGTCAGCTCAGTAGTCAACAAACAAATGGTGCTTCACAAACTCCAGATAACTGTCTACTCTTGGAGGGGGAAACTAGCCCATTCATCAAGATTATATACAGATCTGAGGACTAAAAGGTTCATCAAATTCACATATGCCATTTCACATAGGAAGCATATGCATCAAAAGACTCCATGCTGAATCAAAAGGAGCCCGAGTATCGAACAATCATATTATACCATCTCCGAACAGTACTATATTTTTCCAGCAGTTACACGGTTCCTACCCCTTCCTTTTCGTGAGTTGGCAATAGTAGAAATTAAGGAACTACCAAAATTTACTAGAGCACTAGGTCCCATTAGCTTCAAACCAAGATTTCTACTCAAATGTGACAACTTACAGTCATCCCCTCCAGTAACCAGTTGAAGACTCTGTGCCTGTTCACGAGATAACACCGTGTAAAGTTGTAAAGGTAAGTTCAGGGGACGCTGGAAGCTATTCTCTAATTCCTCCTTCAAATCATCTCCACGACTGTCAAAAGTAACCCTCATAATCCCCATTGAATTTGGGTCTTCTGTCAAAGGATTAGATATAAATGAGAAGTTTCCAAATGTGAGATCAGGCCACTTGAATAGACCAATCAAGGTATCATTACTTATCCCAAGATTCTTCGGCAAAGACTTCCTTGGATTGTTTTGTTGACTTCTATTGGCACTTAAAATGCGAGAAGCTTCCCTTAAGCCACTCAAGAAGGCACCATGCATGGTGGCTGGATATTGCCTAGTTGTGGCCTCACCAGCAAAAAAAAGGCGTCCCCCCACATTTTCTGCAAGTATATCATAGTCATTGCCTGATGATTGTACCCTGACATGGGAATAAGAACCATAACTGAAGGGATCACCACCCCATCTTGTACATATTGTTTGTATGGGATCAGGAACATTGATGCCTTTTGGATTGTATATACCTGTCAAAAGAACCATAACTTGACTAATGTGGACTCCACGAAGCTTTCAGAAGAATAGGAAAAAGTAAGAACGGAAAATCATCACAAGTCTTACCTCTGAGGACGCTTAGGACACGATGAAGCAACATAGATGGATCTGAATTTTCAAACATTTGTGCAGCTTCTCCAGCCACCAATGCAATGAGCGCTGCACCTCCGGAAACAGTATGGTTACCATAGAACAAAAAGAACTCCCCACGCTTATTGCTATGCTCACTGAGACATCCAAATGTATCCAGGTCCTCCCCCCAAAAAACATGAGGGAAAACCATGGCCACTTTATTGAGCAGCCCAAAACCCATTCTCTCAATTGCTGCAAGCTTCCTTCCAGGTAATTCTGGTTCAAATCTGATGGTTCTTTTCTTCAAGACTCCAAGAGGAACGGTGCATAGGACCATATCCGCTTCAAACACTTGTTCACCAACAATTACTGCAACCCCATCGTGTCCATATCTAATAGTATCCACAGTCTTCCCATAGAATATGGGAACCCCTTCACATAATGCTTTTATCAATCTCCAATTCCCTCCTGCAAGAAAGCAGTGATCCCCACCCATTTCATACGGATCATCTTGATCCCAATATGTGGCTGATAGATCTGAAAGGCATCCAGCATTTGCATATTCCAAGTTAGCGAGATGCCAATCGAGCAATTGCCTCTCCTCAGTGGATCTGGCCACACCATACAGTTGCCTGAGTCTCTCCAAAACAGAACCAAGCGAAATATCATTTGCAAATCCACCCATTATTTTTCTTAGTTCCATCACTTTGTCAAGCATCTTATTATGAATGAGTTCGATATTGGTGTCAATACCCTTATCAACGGGTGCACCATCTGGCTTGTACAAAGGGCAGTTATCTCTGACCTTATGAAGTGGAATAGAAAGTTGTCTAGCCAGAACTCCAAGAGGATTGGCATGGATACCAGTTATAACACTGCCACCAAGATCTACAGCAGCAAATTGACCCTTCCTACCCATCTTTTGAGTATAAACTCTTCCCCCGGGACGATTCCTACCTTCTAGAACAATGACCTTGAAACCAAAGGACATGAGCTGCTTTGCTGCAGATAAACCAGCAAGTCCGGCACCAACAATTATCACAGACCCTTCATTTGTCAATTCTGGCATGGGAGATGTCAGTGGTAATAAAACTCCAAAATTAATATATCCATTATACAAAAGAAATTCATACGCAGCGGCTATCAAATGCTCATATTCATTACTCACAGTTTCTTTAATCTGCCCTTTTGATAGCCACACCTGCACATTACTCCTCCATCTAGCAAGAATATGGTTCCTGACAACAATATAATCATTCTGCTCTTTACCACCCAACTGCCTTACCACCCCAGCATGAATCTCCTCCTCAAGCAATGCATCAATTGGGAACCCCAGAGAAATCGCTATCATCGCCTCAGTTTCAGTCTCTTTCTCCAAATCCTCCTTTGTTTGTTTCTTTTTCTTAAAAGCACCGCCTAAATGCTTCTCTATCAGTTCATCCATCAAATTCTCATCATAATTCCGTGAACCCGCCTTCTTCCTCATTGACCTCTTTCTAGGCAAACCGTCCTGTTCCGGGGTGTCCATCTCTTATTACGCACTAAAAACCAACTTTCCAACTCAAATTGAGCTTCAAAACACCATCACAAACATAACATGCTATTCTACTTTAAGCACTCTCTCATAAAACACTGGCACTTCTCATTTATCAATCAAAATCATAAATTTCATTTTTTAAAACTAATATACCATCTCAGAAGCAAGCAAAATATTACCAAATGGGCCTGTCTCATTCATCAACTCCATTTAAAACCCACCAATAATTCACCAAAATATCACTAAACCCATTTCATATTAATATTAAAATAATACAAAAACCACAATTTCAAGCACTTTAAGCTTAGGAACTTAACTCCAAACCCATCCCTCTTTTAACTCAGATCGAAGATTCATAGCTATAAAAGACAACATAAATTGAAAGTTCAAATTGGTAGTCGCTGACTTTGGATACAACAGATTCAATATATTTTGTATATAATGTGTCGCATATTATGTTATACAGTAAATAAAAAAGAACCCAAGAATTTGTGCATGAAATTACTAAAGAAATGGGAAAAAAGGGGGTCACTGACCTTTGGAATCCTCTCCACACAAGTTGAGTTTGGGGTATGGGGCAGTGTGTTCTGCTCCGGAGAAATTGAACGGGAGTTTCTGTTAGGGTTTGGGTAGGACCTGGAAAAGTGGAGGAGAGAGCGAGTTAACTCGGTTTGACTTAGAAATGAATTGGAGGGAACTGAAAGGGCATGATGGGTAGGGCTGAAATGGGCTTAGGGCACTGCGAAAACAGAAGATTGATTGGTTTGGAAATTGGGATTTTGGAGGACCGATGATGGGTTGTTTGCGTCATTCAAAAGGGTTAAAACTGATTAAAAGCTTCCTTGATTTTGTATTAGTCTAATCGCTCAGGTAACATCCCAATTATACATATCTAATAAAAATAGATTTGGGACATATAAGCTCCATGTAATATGATAATTCAAGAATACTCCAAGTTTTTCATCAATGAAGAAGATGATCTTGAAAATTAAGAGTTCACATTAACGCAAATAAATGTAAAGAAGATAAACTGTTATAAAATCAAATCAATAATAGAAAAACTAATGGAAGATTTGAACTTAAATTGGATAAACTTCCCAAATTAAGCATATATGGAAAAGATTTGGTAACCAAATTTATTCAATCTAAATGTAGATTATAAAATGACGATCAATAAAAATTCATGAAAATTTCTAAGGATAAAAAACACTATTTTTCTTTTCAAAGTGTAAAAAACTCTTAAAACATTAAAAAATAATATTTCTCAAAAAACTTGAAATCTCGAGAACATATGGGAAATAAAAAAATGATCTTTTTAGACAAAACAATATGAGATTCTAACCTATTAAGATTTTTTAAAATATATAGGACATAGAAATATTTAAAGATTTATTAACAAATATTTTTTTATTTTTTTTATTTCTTAAACATTTACAAAAATCTGAATGACTTAATACAACTATTTCTTATCTATCCAATTATTGGTAGAGTTAACTCTAAGGTGCTCAAGGACATATATTTTTTTATTATTATTAATATGGGTGTCCGGATCAGCTTACACATATCTCGACTAATCCTACGGGCCCTAAAGTTAACGATCATATAAACTTCCAGTGATCCTGAAGTTTAAGAGACTCGAACCGGTGATCTCTAGAGAATAAATCTAGAATCTGATCAGTTGAGCTATACCCCTCATGGTTTATATGTTTTCTTCTTTGATTTTATAGGTTCAAACCTTGGAGACAACATCTAGGAGAATTATTAAAATTTCTAAATATACTAGGTTGATATGAAGGTCGTTCTTTTAAGACATGACATAACTTGAACATAGATTACGTTAACAAAAATAGAAATACATAAAAATCATGAAAAGGAAAAAAAAAGAAAAAAAAAAGGATCTTACAAATAACCATAAAAAAAAAAATGAGGACTTACAATAGCTTAAATAAACCCCTCGCCGACCTCCTGTAGAAAAGAAAAGGAAAATCGAAAGCAAACAGGAGAAATGAAAAACCAAAAACCAAAAACCAAAATTAAATTGGTCAAATATTAAAGCTAAAAAATTTGGCAACTACCCACTATAAAATATATCTTGTAAAATTTTATAGTAAAATTTAAATATAATCCAACAATCAAATCAAATCAAATAAAAAATTACAATAATTTTTATAAGAAAAATCATTTAGAATATCCAGGCGTCATTTGAAATTGCGTCATTTAAAATTGCGTTTCAAATAACATTTCATTAAAATTTAAGTATATTTTAGAATTAATTTTTTATATTTTTAGATTGTTTTGATGTTCTAATATTAAAATTAATTTTTTAAAAAATAAAAATTATTATTTAAATATATTTTCGAGAAATTTTATTTTAAAAAAAACACCTCTGTAAGCTTCTTCTTAGGCTATTGCTATTCATTTCACAGGTTGTAATTGCAACAAACCCGCTCTAACACCCTACTTTCTCTAGAATCTCATGCATCAAGATCGTTAAGAAAGAAGACTTAATCTTCAATAATATTAAGCTGATTCAAAGATGCTCACTATCATTAAATAAATAAATAAATAAAAATCATTGGCGGAGTAGGGATTAGACTCTAATCAGTGCAAATTGTTGCACGAAAGGCAGAACAAAGTAACAACACAAAAATATTTAGCTTAGTATCCATCGAAAGAACTGAACATGAACCAGCTTTCAGGTTGGCTGACAGGTGCTGTTAACCAAGATCTAAGCATTAAACATACAAATTAAAGGCCTTATCTGGTGCCTATACCTCCTCACTCATGAATAGCACCATCCTTGATGATGAAGTCTAACTTTAACAGTCTCAAGTTACCGATATTCCTGTCATAGCGTGCGGTGCCTCCTCCGGTGAGGCAACACTTTGCGCATGGAAGGCATTAGTTACTGGTTAATCGCCTTCAAGCCAACTAAGCCTGAGACAACTACAGTTTGCGCATGGAAGGTGTTAATTAGTTAATCGCCTTCAAGCCAACTAAGCCATTGTTCATCCTTCAAACACCAACCTGGTGTAGATTGATTTACAAGCTGAAAAGGAGTTTTAAAGATCAAAAGAGAAACTTAATTACCAATCGTAACAGTTGACCTGCAGCTTGTTAAATTCTATATGTATAGCAACAAGAGAAGTTGAGTTCTTGCACCACTTGGCCTATTTTGGTTTTCTTTCCTATATCATTAACTGAAGTAGCAGGTCCATTTTCATCATTCTGTTAACCGTAGTTACAGGGTACATACAAGCAGAAGCAGAAGAACCATATTTCTACTGCAGCACCCCCAGGAACCGGAGCTATAATGTAGCTTGCCCTTACACTTAGTGTTTGGTAGATTGGAATGGATTGACTAGAACTGAATAAATAAATATTTTGTTATGTGTTGGGTGTGTTTTGGATTTTATTGGATAATTGGTAGATGTTAGATGGGATTCAGCCGACCCGAGATCTAGACCTACTTGACCCGAGATAAACATAGGTAAAACAATTCATTGACTTTATATATATATATTTTGTCAAAACAAGGTTGCTTTGTTTTTTTATTTTTTAAAAAGGGTTAACATGAGTTGACTCTCCTGATCCGTAACTCGAGTCTTACCCTGGGTCGAACCCATGAATCGAGTTTTAAAATTATGATAATAACTATATTTATTCTTACACCGCTTTGGATCAACACGGGTTGACCATCTCGACCCGTGACTTGGGTCTTGCCATAGGTCAACCCCTTAATTGAGTTTTAAAACTATGATAATAATCATTTTCATTTTTATTTTTATTTTGACTTGGGTCAATGGTCTACCCGGGACCAGGAACCCGACCCATGACTAGAGCCTGGCCCCGGGTTGACCCCTGAGTAGGGTTTTAAAATTATGATAATAACTATATTTATCCTAAGGTAGACCCGGGTCAATGGTCAACCCGGTCGTAACCTGGTTCTAGCCCCAGGTTGACTTCCGAGTCAAGTTTTCAAACTATAATAATAATCATTTTTATCATTATGTTGACTCAAGTCAATGGTCAACCCGACTTGTGACCAGAACATGGTCTTGGGTCAACCCTCGAGTCGAGTTTTAAAACTATGATAATAATCACTTTTATCCTTAAATTGAACCAGGTCAATGGTCAACACAATTTGTAACCCGGACCTAACCTCGGGTCGACCCCGAGTTGAGTTTTAAAGCTATAATAATAACAATTTTTTATCCTTATGTTAACCCGGGTCAATGGTCAACTCATACTAGTGATCCAAACCTAACCCAGTGATCCAAACCTAACCCTGGATCGACACCCTTGAGTCGAATATTAATACTATGATAATAATATTTTTTATTTTTATATTGACTCGAGTTAATAGTCTACTTGACCTGTGATCCTAATCTTATTCCTAGTCGATTTTTAGTTGAATTTTAAATTTATAATAATTATTATTTTTATTTTTATATTGATAAAATCAACTAGATTAATCTCTATACAAAAAAAAAAAAAAAAAAGTTAAACAAGCTTATCCTTCTCTTTTTGGTAGGATAAAACTTTCTTCTCTAAACCAGCCTTAGCTTAATAAAAAAAAATTGTAATATCTAATGATACACCAAATAATTTCACAAAAAAACAATTATCCTGTTCAATCCATCATTCTCCGGCATATCAAACGCCACCTTACTCACATGACTACAACAAAAAAGTTTGCTATGTTGACTGCAACTCTCCTCATTGCGCGGCCCAGTGCAGGCGTAAGATATAACCATCTTCTATTCATTCAATTCTCATTATCAATGCTAAATATGTTCATCAGGTTGATAATTAAAATAGCATTGGCAATGATGTTATTAATGAAAATGATGCTGTTCAGGATTAAAAAACATTTAGATGTTTTTTTATTGGCTGTCGATTTGCAAAATTTGGTTGTGGAAACTACAGTTGCTGAAGCATGGTTCTGATATATATATATATATATCTTCTTTCTTTTCCAGATCGCAAAGCAAACCGTGAAGCCCCAGGATCAGCGTGCTATGATCCTCGCTTCATTGGTGGTGACGGCATCGTCTTCTTTTTCCATGGAAAGAGCAAAGAGCACTTCAGCTTAGTATCAGATTTTGATCTTCAAATCAACAGCCGCTTAATTGGTCACAGGCCAGCAAGCAGAGACTGGGATTTCACTTGGATTCAAACCCTGGGAATCCTTTTCAACTCTCAAACCTTTTCTCTGTAGGCCACTAAGGCAGCAAGTTGGGACAGTGAAGTTGACCTCTAAAGTTCTCTTACGATGGACAAGATCTAGTCATACCTGAAGGCTCTCTCTTACCACCTGGTACTCACCAGAGAGAGATGTAAAAGTAGAGAGAGTATCAGGAAAGAACAGTGCCATAATCACCTTGAAGGATAGAGCAGATGGTCAATGAAGTTCCAGTGACTATACAAGATGATAAAATCCACAACTATCGAGTGCCTGCTAATGACTGCTTTGTCCACTTGGAGGTGCAGTTTAATTAGTTCTTTCACCTATCCTCAAAAGTTGGAGTACTTGGCAGGACTTACAGGCCTGATTGAGACCCTGCAAAGCCTGGTGTGGCAATGCCAATTTTGGGAGGTGAAAACAATTACAGAACCACATCCCTTTTCTCTACTGATTTCAACTCCTGCATATTCTCTCCACAAAGTGGTTCAAACCAACAGACCTCCTCAGTCATGAACTATGGCACTCTAGACTGCACCAAGGGGGCTTCTGCAGGATATGGCATCGTTTGCAGGAAATAAATGCCGCAATTTGTGGCTCTCCTAATGAAAAACAATAGAAGCTTACCTGGCTTCAGACTTAATTAAGTAATGTCGGCTGTCAGGTGCTGTTTGCCAGTATTTGTATTGCAAGGGCGTTTCTTCCTATTCACTGTTATGTTTTTTTTATGTTTGGTGTGTCATGATTTGGGATGGTTACCATCGTTGACAAACTATGGCACTCTACTACTTTAAAACGACAATGATATTGACTTGCAGTAAAATCATTTGTCTTTTGTCATACATGTGCTAGTAATATTTCGTAGGTGATGTTATTGAAGTGGAAAGATGTTCTGTGCGTGTCTATGTACTTGTTATTGTTAATTAAATGACATGGAAACTTTATTACTTCAAAAATTACTGAAGATCAATGCATCAAAATGAAATTCTCTGCCCTTCATTACAGTAACAGGGAAGGACTCAAAAGAGAAGAAACCCAGGTAATAAAAATGATCTAAGGTGCACCATGCACCAAATAATTTTCCAGGTTCTTGATGAAAAGTAATGTTGATGATGGTGTATTTGGTGGCATGATATCTTCTTCTGTTGCAGACTCATAAGAGATCGTGACATCAATTAGAGTCTCCTGCTCTCCGGTTGAAGTAAGCTGGAAAGTTGCCTTGTGATGAGAAAACCCATGATCCAGATGGCCTCCTTCTATTACTTCCAGGCCGATTCGATGAACAGACTCATCAAACTCTGAAACCCTTTCTTTCTGGTATGTTACTGTTTTTATACCTGACATAATATTTCGAATGCAAAAAAAACTCGGTTACTGCCATCACAGGTACATCGAGACGAGACAAATATGTGATTTCCACTTGCTGATTTAATTCATTCAGAAAATTAAATGATCCAACTAAGAAATTAAGTTCAGTCATTGATTAGTATAAGCCAAAGAAATGGACTCACCGGGACCAAAGTTGAAGAGATAGATTGTACCAAGGCCACCATCTCCTTCTAGCATATCAGCATCCTTCACTAAATTTGGCATCATTTTTGGAAGAATATCCTTCAAATCCTTGGTTAAAGCTTTCCATAAGACATCCACTGCAACCCCAACATTGACTTGGGTTTTCACTTCCTTAATCATGACTCTCAAACGCAAAATTCTTGGGAAAAGGGGTGTGTATATGTTAGAAGCTAGGGAGATTATATCAATCGTGAGCGATAAGAGAATCTTATAGGGCAGGATGCGCATATCATGTATGGCATCTTTTCTTGTGCAGGAGGAAAAAATAATGTGTCTGCAGATGCTTGTCGTGTCCTAAGAATCTTGGTGAATAAGGATAAAGAATAATGAATAATCGATGTATGATTGATGGATAACTTCACCAACCGGGCTACAAGATAATATATCCAAGGGGAATGTACCACTGGATTGGACAATGTCGCATATAGACTGTTGTGCTTCTGATTGTTAAAGCTGGAATTCCTAAAAATGTTGCTTTAAGATGACATTTCCAATTAACATGGGACAGCAACTTGAACTATCTGTCGGTTTTGCATGCCGAAACAAACAAATGAGAATAGTGCCCATTTAACCTATTATCAATAAAGTTATAGTACTAATCCTTAGTTTGTAGGTGTACCACTTGATAGGAATTTCATTGTACTTGTACTCTCTTTCAAGAGTCACTGTCAGAAGCTTACATGCTCACTTCACAAGTGATAAAAACAATCCCCATTTTCACTGTCTAGACTCCAATGGTTACTGGTTATGGGCCAGATATTGCTCCTGAGATGACCCTGCTCTATTTTTCAAAGGCGATTGTGAGGACTTCGATTCTTGAGGAGGAGAAAGAGTTCGATAGTCAAGGATCATGTCTGGAATCAAAACCTGCAATGCCGCAAGTGGGAATAAAAAAATGATGTTGAAATTGAACAGAGAGTATGTACTCTGTAATTAGCCAGGGAACGCTATCAAGGAACATGCAGCAGCACAAAAACAGGAATTCATAGCGGTTTACCAGGCTAAAAGGGTGTGGCTATCACATGGACTCAGCATGGACTCAGCATGCTGATTCCCTTTAATGCACACTCAAACCAGCACCCTTGGAAAGGCTTTGAATTCTTCAGTGTGGCTGAAAGTCGAATACCTTGGAGTACAATTTTAAATCATGATTTAAGCTCTAAAGCATTGACCAGAAATTAACTATCCATAAATGTACTTGAAGGACAACCACATGGAAGTTCAGCTAAGCAAGAAATCGAATTTGCAAGTTGGTTTTTTTTTTATTATTATTATTTTTTACCTTTTTTAAAAAAGGAGAAGAAATCCCACTTGTTAAAATCTATATAGAGATCAGAATTTTAGAGGCAAGTATCAGCACAGGTTTGTTACCAACAATCTATTATATCTTTAGGTCATTGAACGGAAATAGCTATGAAGGTTTCGAGTAGCAATTATGGCTTGTTGATGATTCTGCTACTTGCCTGTGGTGCAGCACAAATCTATGCTGATTATCGGACCTGTATCACCGGGCCATGTGCTCGCAAGAAAATGGCATGTCCAGCTGAATGCCCTAAAGCAAATCCAACAGACCCCAAAGTGAGAAAAGTTTGCCGTTTGAACTGTAACTCGCCCGTATGCCAGACCGAATGCAAACGTAAGTGTTTATTTACAACGGTTCTATAATTTCATAAATCAGAACAGCTTTCCTCATTTGATGGGTTATACTAGTAATTATACGACTCAAAATGATTTTCTTGGTGATTATAGGTATCAAGCCGAATTGCGATGCACCTGGAGCAGCATGCTTGGACCCCCGGTTCATTGGTGGAGATGGCATTGTCTTTTACTTTCATGGCAAAAGCAATGAACATTTCAGCTTAGTATCTGATCTCAACCTACAAATCAATGCCCGTTTTATTGGCCTTCGGCCAGCAGGCAGAACCAGGGACTTTACTTGGATTCAAGCCCTTGGCATCCTCTTCGACTCGCACAGTTTCTCTCTTGAGGCCACCGAAGCATCAACCTGGAATGGTGAGGTTGACCATCTAAAATTCTCCCACAATGGGGAAGATCTAATCATACCGGAAGGCCAGTTATCTACATGGCAATCCCCAGATAGTGATATTAAAGTACAGAGAACATCGAGCAAGAACAGTGTCCTAGTCACTCTCCCGGAGGTTGCAGAGATCTCAATCAATGTTGTGCCAGTAACCAAAGAAGATGACAGGATTCATAACTATCAGATACCTTCCGATGACTGTTTTGCTCACTTAGAGGTTCAATTCCAGTTCTTTGGTCTATCGTCGAAAGTTGAAGGGGTAATTGGGAGGACTTACCAGCCTGATTTCAAGAACCCGGCGAAGCCAGGAGTTGCAATGCCAGTTGTGGGAGGAGAGGAAATGTTTAGGACAACATCTCTTCTCTCTGCCGATTGTGGCGCTTGTGTGTTCTCTCCAGCTGGGGTTTTGGACCAAAAGGACACTCTTCTGATGGATTTTGGCAAGCTTGATTGCACCGGAGGTTCCAGCAGTGGACATGGAATAGTTTGCAGGAAGTGAGTGGGAATAGTTGTCATGTGCAAAAATAACACCGGAAGTTTCAACTCCTTCCGGAATAATTGAAACTTATTTGGTAAGAGTTTCAGGAGGATTATGGTCTGCTACAAAACAATGATTTCCAATTTTATAATGAAATTTGTTCCGTCATTTTTGCTAGTTCTTTTCAAATCTTTCTTCTCAAAGTTCAGTATAAGTTATTTGCTTTATGGTTCGATCTTGACAGTCGTCGTTGTTTCTTTCATTTCTCTCCCATGTTAATTACAGGATCCATCCCGCGGTTGCCTCCTCGATTATGTCTTAGTTAGCGTTTCTTTTGATTCCCTTTCATGTATTATTAAAAATAATATAAACCATACATTTACATCATAATTAATAATATAAGTTTTTATAGTTGAATCAGTCTACAAGAATCTTACTTGAAGAAATATATTAACAAATAATATAAATCAAAAGATAGGAATCGGAAAGGCATTTAATGTCTTCTTTAATGTAGTTAAGATTAATGAGCATATATCGAAGATATCAAAAACTTTGAGAAGATCCATAGTATCACAATAATTCTGAAAGGAGGATCTAGTTTGGAAACTAGGGAATAGTCATGTGAGCTGCCTTGATTTGCAGACTACGATGTCCAAAGAAAAATCTTAATTGCCAACAATTCGGACTCCATTTCCAAGGCACAAAAGAAAGAAAAAACTATGAGTTGATAAAGGGATTTTGCATAACAAAATACTTTGCTAATAGCCTAATTCTTTTTGTTTTCCTCTTTCGAGTAGTGAGAGCTAATTCATTTCAATAATAAAAAAAAATTAAATTATGTATAATATCTGAATCCTATTCTATCTGACCGATTCTCATGATCCAGACTCAGGTCATTTGTAAAACTTTCTCCTTCAGAGAATATCAGGATTGAAAGCATTCAACCTTGGGCCAGCAAATGCGGAAAATCTCCACGGGATAAGATTTAGAGTCGGTTAAAAAATGCGGTGTACCTCGTGTTCTTTTAAATTTTAAATTTTTTTTATTTAAAATAATTTTTTTATGTTTTCAGATGGTTTTAATGTGTTGATATCAAAAATAATTTTAAAAAAATAAAAAAAATTTATTTTAATATATTTCTAAATAAAAACCATTTTGAACTATCACCTCTATCATAATTCTAAATAAACTCTTAATCACAATTCTAAATACAGACCCTTTTGCAACCCATCCTGTCTGACCATTTCTTCCGGAATCATGTTCGCTCGAGCCCAGTTCGATCAAAAGTCTTAGTTTTTTCTTAATTACAAAAAAAATATTCGAAGACCAGAAGATTGTTCAGTGA
>Ga0307515_10007150_pt1 | contig 22146 bp, 16 predicted proteins | sample 17_EM_MG_FD_194513 | JGI IMG/M metagenome (GOLD analysis project Ga0307515, IMG submission 194513) | Populus trichocarpa ectomycorrhiza microbial communities from riparian zone in the Pacific Northwest, United States - 17_EM | ecosystem: Host-associated > Plants > Roots > Unclassified | place...
TGTTTATTTATTTATTATTATTATTTCGAGTTCTTCTCCTTTTTAATTCTGAAATTGAAAACGTTAATGCGGAAATAAATCAAAATATTTTTATTTTATTTTTTAAAATTTATTTTTAATAGCATAACATTAAAATAATTTAAAAATATAAAAAATAATTTAAATTTAAAAACATAGTTTTAACATAATACCAAACGGAGCCTTAATATTATTATTAAACCTATTTTACTAGATTACCCCTAAAACGTTTTCACTTGAATTCTTGTTTAATAAGGATTTGAAATTAAAACTTGTAAAAAATATTTACATATCATTAAAAAAATTTATAATACTTAGAGAGTAACTAGTAACATCCTATTTGTTACTCTTTAAGCTCATTTAAAAAAATAAATACAAATAAAAAAAATCTTAAATGAAAATACTTTTGATGAGTATATTCTTTGTGTTTGTCTCTTTCTTCAAGATGAGTTTAGAGAGTAATTAGAATGATGCTACTAATTATTCCCCGAGCACTATAATTTTTTAGAGAGTAACTAGTATGATGCTACTAATTATTCCCCGAGCACTATAATTTTTTTCATGCATGACTCGGTCGGTTTTAAGGAAACGTAAATGACTGATTAAAAAACATGATTTAACTTAAAAAATTAAAGATGATCTTTTTTTAATATTGAGACGATGATATTGGATCGATTTGAGTTTCGTGACTTAATCCACCATATCTACGAATCGAGTTATAAACTCCACTAGATTTAAGAATTTTTTTTAAAAAAAAATTTACTTAATTATACGATAACAAAATCAGACACTTATAAAACCGAGCATAAGCCAAGTACAAATTAAATATCTAGATGTTTGTTTGAAAATGTGATATCCTCATAACAAGATGAAATAATTTATGAAGATAAACTTAAACTCAAACAAAAAGAATTAAAATGAAAAGAAAATGGAAAAAAATGGAGGAAACGTAAAAAATAGAAAAAAAAATCACCTTTCACTGTTCATTCAAAGAGGAGAGGAGGTGAATTTATAGTCCAACTCTTTTAGATAGAGGAAGTAATGTATCTCTTATTGTTATTATAGCTTATAGGCTCATGGTGTCTTAATCTTAGGGCATGTTTAGGAGTGTGGTTGTGGTTGCTTTTCAAATTGCTTTTCATGCTGAAATGCATCAAAATGATAGAGATCAACGCATCAAAACGATCCAAAACATACAAAAAAGAATTAATTTTTAGCAAAAAAAAATTTTTTGATTTTTTTTGGAAAAGTGGGTTGGCCCGTGTTTCCAAATGAGCTCTTAATCAATAATGATAAGCATCTAAATTATAATGCTTTTTGAATAATCTTAAAATTTTACGATTCAAATATCATTTGGTATCTTTAAATAAATAAATTTATTTTTATTTAAATATGTGTTTTTTATTAATTTTTAACTCAAATCTAAAAATATATGAACATGAATACTATTAGAGCCCGTTTGGCTCAGCGTTTGCGGCAATGTTTTTTTGTTAACAGTTGCAACATATCGTTTGGTTACAAAATGAGCCGCACTTTTCATGCATGACCCCACCATTATCTGCGTTTTGAACTTAGTTTTGTTGAAGCAGTTTCTGCACGATTTTCACAATGATATGTTTCTCCTGTTTATTGCAACTGTGTTTATAAACACAGTATTTTACAGAGGCACCGAAGAAGAAGAAGAAGGTGGCAGCTGGAACATAAACAGAACACAATGGAGAGCAGTTCCCTCAGCTCACCGCCAGCCACTGCTCTTCCTCTTCTCCTTCTCCTTCGTCTTCTGCAAGCGCTCCATTGTTCACATGAACAGTGGAGAGCTTCTCCACTGACCCAAACATAAATGCCCAGTGTCTGGGTCCGACCCAATAAAATAAATAAAATCCAAAAACATTTCTCATATATTGTATTTTATTTGAGAAACTAGTGTTTACAATTATTCAATGACACTACATAATTATATTAGAAGGAGATCACATGATGACGTAACATTTGCAGAATTTGATCGCAATCCCAATTTTGTTTTTGATGATATTTACATGATGTTGTTGCACGCTCAGGAAGCCATGAAAACTGTAGTTCTTGTCGGATGAATTTCGTACGTGATGGAATTGCAAATAGTTTAATGAAACAATAAACAATACTTTATATAAAGTATTGTTTATTTCATGATGTAATAGCAGTAGTTAAATGTATAATATTTCAATTAAAAACTATCAATATTAATATGTGTATTTTTTAGTTATTTTATAACCTCAATTTGAAAAGCATTCTTAACCAAATACATTAAATTATTTTTTGTTGAACCTCGATTTCAACCACAGTTTTAACCAAATATATATTTTTCAAAATCAACCTCAACTAAAAGTACTTTTTATAAAACAATTTTTTTTAAATCACAACCACAACAGCTACCACAATATCAAACACACGTGTTAAAAAATCTAGTTAGATTTCGTCAATAACGCTAAAAGATATGAATATTTATTGGCAAAATCAATATGAATGGAGACCATGGGCAACGATTGTAATGTTATGTAACTTTTTTACCACTTACTTAAAATCTCTATTCGTGCCTCATTTGTTAAAAATCACTCATTCAGCTACGAGTCTTTTCTTTTATTTTTGTTTTTTTTCACGTCTTCAAAAAAAAAAAAAAAACACCAACCACATTCAATGCCAAGAAAATTTTATGATATTTAAATAGTAATTAATAACTTTAATTTGCCAACAAATCACATACGAGACCAACTAGTATAATTTAATTTATAAAAAAATAACTGAAAGCAGATAAAAAAAGGAGACCTCTAATTTGCCAAATGAATTCAAATATTCAAACTAACATTTAAAATTATTTTTAAAAAATATCCCTATTTTTATTTCATTCTAGAAACCGAAACTTATATCTCTTCTTTTCCCACTTTTTTCCAGTCTCTTGTTCTTCAACAAAAAAAAAAGGGGCTTAAAAAAAGGAGAGACTTAGGATTTAGTCTGCACTGAAGGAGAGACTTAAAAAAAGGCTGCCATTACTAGAAAACAGAGATTTAGGTTTAGAAAGTTATCTGAGACTAGTTTTCTTCTGATGCAAGAGCAAACTCGATCCAGGATATCAATAATTTATGTCTCCCTGTCGGGTCTTGCTGTGATGATCACAGCACATCAAATTGATCGAGGAAGCTTTTCCACCTGCATCTGATGGAGTAGTAGAATCTGAGATATTGAAAGCTGTGATGCCATGGATGGTTGGTCGTCTTCTCTTATCCTTCACTCTCGAAAGTCGATGCCTTGTAAAATACTTTTGTGCATGCATGGCTTGCCACTTGAGCTTGGAGTCTCAGAGGCCACAGAACAGTACTGAGAGATCTTGAAATTTCCAATAACTAGTCTCTCCCTGTTAGATAATCTTAGGATGATCTCAAAAAAATTTAAATTACAACGGCAATGGATTAAAATATAAAAAATATTTTTTTGTAAAAAAAAGAAATGATTTATGAAATAAGGGAAAAATAGTCAAGATCTTTTATTCAATTTATTTCTACATGTATTTCAAATAATATCATTGAATTTAATTATGTGATTTAATATTTTATTTTATACATAAAAATTGTAATAGATTATTAATTAAATTTAAATCATATGTGAAACTTTAATTTCATATGTGATTTAATTTCAAAGAAATTTTTATAATATATATTACAATGTTTCAATTTACTCTTTTAATTTCAACAATGTTACCTTAGTTGCTCTAATTATTATTATTATTTTATTAATGTGGGTGTCTCGACTAATTTTATATATCCTGAAATTAATAATTATATAGATTGACCTAATTATTTTTTCAATGTATCATTTTCCTGCATTGCATAAACAAGTTAGGATTTGTCTCAGGTGTTGATGGTGCATCCAAAACAAAACAAAAAAATTACAAAAAAAACGTTTTAGTACAAATGGCTGTTTGGGCTGGGCCTGAATGGTTAGAATCATGGCTAGAGCAACCTATTTCTTTCATATTTCCCTGGCTCAAGTATCAAAATCTTCTGTTCTAACATAGAAGAACATGAAGAAAAATCCATGCTCACCATAGTTAGTCTAGAATGCAACAGTGAAAATCCTGTTTATATTTGAAGTTTTCTGACTTTATGAGGTGTGAAGTGGAAATACGAGAGAAGAAAAAAATTCGCATAGTAAATGAAATTGCAATAAATAGCTGATGAGTATGATAAAAAAAATTAGCTCATGGGTAAAATTGTTGAAGTTAGAACATAATAAAAGAGTAAATGTTTTTTTTACAACAATGAAAGTGTAAATTAGAAGCCGTAAATGAAAAAAAAAAGAAGTAAATTGAAACATCATATATAATTAGAGAACCCATGCATAATTTTTCCTGGACAAAACATCAAAACTAAACCCTGGTTATTTGCTCAAATATAGTTTTATTTTAGAAAGTAATTTTTATAAAAATTAATTATTGAAAAGTAAATTTTTTTATGTTTCATAATGTCATGAAACATAAATAGGAAAATATTTTTTATGTTTGATCATGTCATAAAAATTAGTTGAGAAATAAGTTATTAATATTTTAATTTATTTTTTCAAGTTTATTAAAAAAATAAGTATCAAATCTGATAGATAAAAAAGTTAAAGGATGATGAAATTAAAAAGATTTCAATTCCATAAATATTTTAAATAAAACAAATATTAATCAAAATAAAAAGGACCAAGTTTGACAGGTAAAAAATTGACATATGATGAAATTGAAAACAGATTTTAATTTTATAAATTATTTTAAATAAAATAAATAACAATCAAAAGAATATGAACAAAATCTGACAAATAAAAAATTTAAAACAGATGAAATTAAAAATAATAATTTAACTTTATAAATTATTTTAAATAAAATAAATAACAATAAAAAAAATGATGGTGACCAAATCTAATAAATAAAAAAAATTCAATTAAGAAAAGAATAAGAAAGAAAAAAAAATAATAAAAATAATAAGGATCAAAATTAATATAAAAATCAAATCAAATTAAATTTTGAGGGATAAAATAAAAAAATAAAATTAAAATTAAAAAAAATATATCATAATTAAAAATTAAGGATTAAATTTGATATAATTAACAAATAATTATATATTTTTAATTTTTTATAACTCTTAAAATGTATATTATGGAAAATATTTTATTAAAAACCAAGTTAATTTGTTTTCTAATTAAAAAATGTTTTTTACTGATAAAGTTTTATAAAGATAAACAAAAATAAGAAAGTTTACAAAGAATCCACATGAAAAACGGGGTTAGGACAGTAGGATTGAGGTGGTTGAAGCCTTTTGTCTTCAAACTTTCCGGAGTCACTCATTTCCTTGCACACAAGACAAGCAGATAAGAAACAGAAAACCATAGCAAGAGATAAGCCTCTTCCTCTTTCTCCTTCCAGTCTCACACAATCTCACTCTCTCCATCTCTTCTTCCACCTCCATGATACCTCTCCTCTCCCTCCACTCCCCAAAGCCTTCCCTTTTCCTCACCCATTTCCTTCCTCACCTTTCCACTCCTCTCCCTCGCTTCAAATCCCCTCCTCACCGAACCCACCATTTCCCTATCCACTCCTTCCCGAACAACCAACAACAACAGCAGCCCGCCAATCAAAACTTGTCAAATCAACAACCAAGAACCCTTTTCCCTGGCGGTTACAAACGCCCCGAAATTAAAGTCCCCAACATCGTCCTCCAGCTGGACCCGGACGATGTCATTCGTGGCGGAAGTGAGGCGTTGGATTTGATTGATAAGGCTGTGTCTAAGTCGGTTGGGATTGTTATTCTCAATGGCAGCATCGGGGGTGGTGGCAGCGGAAAGAGCCTTTACGAGGCGGCCTGTTTGGTGAATTCAGTGGTCAGAGATCGTGCTTATTTGTTAATCGGAGAACGTGTTGATATAGCCACTGCTGTTAATGCTAGTGGTGTTGTGCTGTCTGATCAAGGTCTGTCTTGCTTCATTTATCCACTTTTTAAGTCTAGTTTCTATAATTTTTCTCTCTTTTTCGTTGCCTCTCTAAATTAACTTTGTGATTATCAGACATAATTTCGTTAATTGCATTTGTTTTAAGTAGTATTAAAAATCGAATTAATTTTCGAAATGGATTTTGTAGAGAATTGTGTTCATTCTGGTTTAATACATGTATGAGCACTTGAAATAATCCAGGCATTGAAGAGTAATGTGTTTCTTTGTCATTTTACAGGGCTTCCTGCCCTTGTGGCAAGAAATATGATGATGGGTTCTCGAACTGAATCAGTTGTTCTACCTTTGGTAGCCAGGATTGTGCAGACACCAAATGCTGCATTAAATGCGTCTAATTCTGAAGGTGCTGATTTTCTTATATATGTTCATGGCCCAGAGGAAGATTTTGATGTAGAAATGAGCCCTGGATTCGGGAATGTGAAGATACCAATCTTTGTCCTCAATGCTTCACGTGGGGAGGACACATTGTCGGTGGGGGCATCAAAATTTCTGAAAACCGGTGCTAGTGGTTTAGTTCTGTCATTGGAAGATTTGAGGTTATTTAGCGATGATGCTTTGAGTCAGATGTTTGACACTCTGAGTGCAACCGGTAAAAACTTTCAGGATGACCTTGAAAGCTTCAGTAAGCTCAAATCTATGGATATGGAAAATGATATTCATGAAAAAACAACGGTGGCAGGCTTTGTTAAACTGGAGGATAGAGAAAAACAGCTCATAGAAAAAGAGAGATCAATATTGCTTGAAGCTATTGATGTTATCCAGAAAGCTAGTCCTCTGGTGATCTTTTATTTAAAAATTTGATATTTGGATTTTGTTCATGTGATAATTCTACGTTCGTGTTGATTTTCTTTCTTTCTTTTTAACCCTGAACAAGGGCATTGGCTTTGCATGACAGATGGGGGAGCTTTCACTTTTCATTGATGCGGTTTCTCAGATTGACGAGCCATTTTTACTGGCTATAGTGGTAATTGTGTGCTGAACTTCAACAAATTCTGGTTCCAGGGATATACATTGGTATTAGCTCTACATTTCAAATAAATCCCTCCTCTTTACTTGAAAGGATTTAAAATCAACTTCAATAATTTTTTGTAGTTTTTGTTTTACTTCTAATTGAAGAAAACAATCATTTCAAGTCTCTGCCATGACTTTCGTTTCTATGTTGCATGAGATCAGAACATGGTTTCATGTTTCAGGATTTCCATTTTTGTTCAAACAATTTCACGAACAAGCTGACTAAACAGTTTCATTTTGACCTTTAGGTGTTAGCTTCATTATTTTTCCATACCTTGTTCAATAAAATTATGGGTCATCATGATTTTCATACTTTCTAAGGATCCACTTCTTGTTCTTATTTCTCATCTATCCTTTTTCCTAAGACCCTGTTTGTTTTTGCGTTTCAAAAGCGTTTTTGAAAAAAATTGAAATTTTTTTATTTTTTTCTTTGCTTTAAATTAATATTTTTTTAGTATTTTCAAATTATTTTGATGCGTTAATATCAAAAATAATTTTTAAAAAACAAAAAAACATCATTTTGATACGTTTCCAAGTAAAAAGCACTTTGAAAAGCAACCACAACCACATTCTCAAATAGACTCAGTCCTATCGCGGTTGGACTTCGCATTAGTAAGTGCAAATGATGCACTAATACCCTTCCAGAGAAAGGCATTGGTATTGGCATTCTTCACTTTTGCTTCCCTTGATTTTTCTCTGTTTTTTTTTAAAAAAAATCTTTTTCTGCAACAAACGATAAGTTTGTTATCATGAAAAGAACACTGAGACTCATATTGAGATTGGTTGGTTGTTTGTGCCATTATCTGTATGAACATGCTGCCAAAGGCTTTTGTTCTTCCTTGACTGTTTGTCTTTATTGGTATCATCCAGGGTGAGTTTAACTCTGGGAAATCAACTGTTATTAATGCACTTCTTGGAAAAAGATACCTTAATGAGGGTGTTGTTCCTACAACAAATGAGATCACTTTCTTACGCTACTCCAAGAGTGATTCTGAAGAGCAACAACGTTGTGAAAGGCATCCAGATGGTCAATATATATGCTACCTTCCAGCTCCAATTCTTAAAGAAGTAAGTCTTTTCATTTCTCGTCTCATGTGTACTCTTGAATTCAGTTCTGAGATATTCTATATAAATGTCTACTTGGATCATCTTGTTTATATCAGATTGCAAGGTTCCAAGGTATTTTCTGCATATGAAATGTTTGTGTTTGTAGTCAGTTTAGCTAACATTCAGCTGCAATACACTTTTTAATGCAACTTTTTTGGATGTGCTTAATCTCATAAGAAGTCTACATAGTGCAATTTCTGCCACTTGCGTGTGTAGGTTTCTTTCTACAACTTGATATTTTGTTTTATGCCTAATTGCACTTTCCATAACAATTTGACTTGGAGTAATGCTAAAAGCCCCAAAAGTTGGAACCCAAATGTTTTCCCTGAATCACTCCCACCATTGATTGGTGGGCTCCATGCACCAATTAAACAGTGGGAGTGATTCAGGGAACCCATTCAGGCTCATCGGACTCTTAGGTTTGATTAGTATGCAATTCACATTTCCTCCCCTTAAATGTGAGTCAAAGTTAATGGTTAGTTTTCCCTGGTAAGGATGCCACACCACGGTATTTTTCCTAGATGGGACTGAATAAGTTACAAATTCTTGGAATGTTAAAAGCCATAAAAAGAAGCTTAATAATCTTCAAAATGTAGGTATTAGAGTCACAGGAGAATTTTGGAGACAGGGAACGTCATATGGTCTAGTCCATTTGCTGAATGTGCCATAAAGAAATAACCACATTCCGCATGGAAGAGTAAACCCAGATGCATTTAACATTGATAGCGGAAGGAAAAGTTCGTGCACTGGACAGTAAGAGGGAACCTAGAGAAGTCAAAAGCATTCAATCCTACATCTTTGTTAGTTCATTCACTCTGTTTTATAAAGTTTGTGATTTCTTAAAATAGAATAATATTCCAATCTAGAGTAGTTACATCATAATAATATTCCATTTCATGAGTTGCTTTATAAAAAATCCACTTAATGCTATAGCCTATAGTTCCTTTGGATGCTGTAACTAATGCATTTTATTATTCTTTTCTTTCTTAAACAGATGAATATTGTTGACACACCAGGGACTAATGTCATTCTCCAAAGGCAACAGCGTCTTACTGAAGAATTTGTGCCTCGTGCAGATTTGCTTCTTTTTGTTATTTCCGCTGACAGGCCATTAACTGAAAGTGAGGTATGCATGATTGTGAATGTGACATAGCAATCTATAATGTTTTATAGTTCTGAAACACAGTGGATTTGAATGCCCTGGCCCATGGATTTTAGCCTTGACTGTTACATTTTATACTTAACTGTCTAGGGAAATGCAAGTAAGAAATGCATTAAAGCTTCTTTGACTTCTTGATGCCGTCCAAATAAGATTGAGTTTTAGTTGAAGGTACCTCCATTGATTTTGAAAGTGAATTTTGCAGAGAAAATTCCTAGCATAGATGGGACCTTGAGCAATATAAATCCTAAGAAATTGCTCCACCATTGGCACATGCATATGATGATATGACTATAAGATATGGTTTTGGGAGGCCCTCACTTTGGACTAGAAGAATTCCAGCATTATATCAAATTCATTTTCTTAGTTGTTAAAGTATCTCAGCCAGTGATTTGCTGTTTCCTGAAGTAATTTTGGTCTCACTCCTGATATTATTTCCAGGTTTCTTTTCTTCGTTATACTCAACAGTGGAAGAAGAAAGTTGTTTTCGTGTTAAATAAATCTGACCTCTACAGGAATTCCAGTGAGGTAAGTTATAAACTTTTTTCCATATTATTTGTTGGTGTCTCCTAGTTTGCAATATCCAAGCTACTTACAAGAGTCTACTTTTGTTTCTGTGATTTTATGTAGCTCGAGGAAGCTATGTTGTTCATTAAGGAGAATACAAGGAAATTGCTGAAAACCAATGATGTGATATTATATCCTATCTCTGCTCGGTCTGCTCTTGAAGCAAAACTGTCAGCTTCTTCTGACCTTGGAAAAGATTACACAGAATTATCAGTTTCAAAATCTCATTTGAAAATCTCTAGATTCTATGAACTTGAACAGTTCTTGTATAGTTTTTTAGATGCCTCAACAACCACAGGAATGGAAAGAATAAGGCTTAAACTTGAAACCCCAATTGCAATTGCTGAACGTCTACTTTCTGCCTGTGAAACTCTTGTGAAACAAGATAGCCAATTAGCCAAGCAGGATCTAACCTCCGCAACAGAACTGATTGATAGTGTGAAAGAGTATGCAATAAAGATGGAAAATGAGAGCATCTCTTGGAGAAGAAAAACTATGTCACTGGTAAGTTTTCCAGAGAAGATGTGTACAACCACTCACAGACCAGCTCACAGTAATGAATTAGATGTAAATTAGTGGTAATTTTTCACGAATGATGTCAGTTTATGTGCTGTGCTGATGGATGAAATTGCAGATTGATGCCACAAAATCTCGTGTTTTGGAGCTCATAGAATCGACCCTACAATTATCAAATCTTGATCTTGTTGCTTCATATATATTCAGAGGGGAAAAGTCTGCTACAATGCCAGCCACCTTAAAGATTCAAAATGATATAATTGGTCCTGCACTTACAGATGCACAAGTGAGTTAGTGGTTCTTACCTTTTTAGGAACTGTGTTGATGATGCTTTATACTTGTGCTATGCTGTATATTGTCAAGTGTGTAATTTGCACATCTTAGTGCTTTTTTTTAAGATCCACTAAAACCTTTCTTTCCACTAATATTTCCTCGGTACCTTGGTGACTGCATATCTTTAGAGTTCTTTGGCTTTGGTCGCTCATTTTGCTGTTTCTTGTTATTTTTATTTTGGCATACAGAAATTGCTTGGAGAATACCTGAAATGGTTACAATCAAATAGTGCTAATGGAGGAAAACTATACAAAGAACAATTTGAAAAACGATGGACTTCAATTACCTATCCAACCTCCCAGATACATTTAGAGACCCATGATTTGGCGAAAAAAGTTGACCTCAGCATTAGAGTGATAGAGAACCTCAGTGCCGGGGCCACTTCCAAGCTATTTGAAAAGCAAATACGTGAAGCGGTTAGTTCTAATTTTCTGTGGCCATGTGCCAAATTCTCTTAAAATTGCTGTCAGAAAATTTTGCAACCTTGTTTGAGCAAAAGCTGGCATCAATAACAGTTAACCAGTCTGATATAGTCTTTGTCAAGACATATATACAGTAGAATGCTTATGAAGATTCATGATCATATTGGTTTAAATATATATTTTGTGTAACCATAAACAAATTTCCCACTTAACAAACATAGTGTTATGAGAGATTGATAACACCTGATTTTTTCCATTCTCTATAACTTATTTTGCATGAGTGCAGAATCTGGTGTGCACTGGTGTATTTTTGGATTTTAACAAAGGTGGAGCATTGCACAAAATAACAAAATTGTCTGCAAGGAATTTATGAATGAGACATTGTAACCTGAGTAATTTCTGGTGGCATCAGTGGAACCTTGGACAAAATAACAAAATTATCTGGAAGCAATTTCAGAATGACACCTTATAGCCATAGTTAATTTCTGGTGGCATTATGTGTATTGTGTTATAATATAAAAGTCTGAGGCATGTAATCGAAAAAGAAAAAAGAAATAGAAGGTAAAAAGGCATATAGAAAGTGGTTCTGCCTTTAATTCTTTTGTAAACTGAAGTATCAGCACTTTTATGCTATTTCAACGAGATTCCTCATAACTTTCGTCTTAGGTGCAGTGAGACTTTTTGTCCAATCAGTTCCGTTTTCATTTTAGTCAATTTGTGAGTCAATGTGCCTGAAGTCAAATGTTTTCTCTTTGGTCATAGTTCTTGGGGACTTTTGGCGGATTAGGAGCTGCTGGTTTATCTGCCTCACTTCTGACATCAGTACTGCCTACTACTTTAGAAGATCTTCTTGCTCTCGGCCTTTGTTCTGCTGGAGGGTAATTTTTCTGCCTGCATTTCTTTTCGTTTTGTTGTTTTATTGCTGAAGTGTATTTGCAAATATTTTTCAGTTTGTGCAGTATTTGCATGATTGTCGATTGATATCCTAAAATTCTATGAAGGCATCATTCCAACATGACATTTTCTGGGTTATTCCCCTAAATTTTGAAATGGCTAGTTGCTCATATTTTCACTCTGCACTTGTCTGCATGAATCTTTGTATTCTGATCCATATCAAGTTATCAGCATGCAGTTCTTGTTTCCTCTAATGATATTTTTGAATATCGTTCCACATTTCAAACATGCAATAAGGTATTCAACATCTGATTGAATCTTTGCTTTATAATAGGTTCATAGCAATTTCCACTTTCCCAGTCCGTAGGCAAGCGATTGTAGACAAGGTAAATAAGATTGCAGATGGCCTTGCACGTGAAGTTGAAGAGGCTATGCAGAATGATCTCATGGAAACTGTTGGAAATTTGGAGAACTTTGTAAAAACTATTGGCAAGCCTTATCAAGATGCAGCACAAGAAAGACTGGACAAACTTTTAGATCTTCAAGAAGAACTATCAAATGTTGATAAAAAACTTAGAACACTTCGCATTGAAATACAGAATGTTCATTTATCATGAAACCATGGTAAAATCTTAAGTTTCGTCATTCACCAGTTTTCCCTCTGATTCTTTTTGCGAAGCAAGTGAAGTTTTGATATGTATGAATAAGAACACCGTTTGGTAATTCCATGTTAGTAATCACTTCTGTTTATGGATTGTTAATCTTGCTGTGGAATGTTGTGAAATAGTGGAATCTAAATTGTTCTGATCATCTACCTGATGCAATGCATCGAGAATGGGTGTTACCATGTGAATTCAGATCAGCAGCTAGTTACTCTTACCTGATTCATTGAACACAGAAAACAACTGGCAGATCCTTTTGTTCCTTCGTCGTCACATTGTTTGAGACGAGGTGCATTAACCATCTCCAACGGTATTTTTTCAGGGATGAAAAGAATCACCATATTTTCGATGTATAGCAACGGGGATTTATAATAGTTTGTTCTATCTTGTTTATTTTTGATGGTCGACCATAATTTTCCTCAAGAGCTTGGCTAACTTGAGATTATGACCCTTTCGGTAAATGTCAAAAAGCACTGGTTGCTGCTTGCCTGGGTTGAGAAACCTCGACATCTTCTCATCACAAATAGACGGTAAGTTGTATGTTCATGGAAATGTTTAATCAGGTAGGACAATAGCGTGGCAACAACAATATCTACTTACCGACCGACCATCCATAAAGTTTGATGTCGGTTTCTCATATCGATTTTCGTGATTAACAAATATATCACCCATTGATTTCATGACATCTCTGCAGACTTTGCGTGAGATTCTTCCGAGATTTTTCAAGGGACACTAGCATGATCACTGGGAGGAAGAAAAGGCAATACTACTATAATGGTCAAAAGGGATGAGAGTGCGCATCTTTGTTGTCAAGCATGTTTTATAAATAAGCCATGAATTTGATTCCTCATCGTCTTTTGTCTGTAAATATATAGTTGAAGTAGAAATGGACAAATAGACATGCGTGTTTAAAAATGTTAAATAAACAATCAGAGGCACACTGGGCCTTCGTGCATCTGGGACCAAGGCGATAGGCTCTTTTGCCTTTCGTTTATGAGAGTCGACTCTTTACTTTCCCCCTCTAAAATAAAAAAGATGATCGCGAAAGCAAATTTGATGGCTGGGAGAGAGTATGTATAGGGCATATATTCTTCTGTCAAACTCACTGCTAGCTAGGCCTAAAGCACAGTGGACACCTTTCTTGGATTTCTGGGAATGAAAAAGGCTTTGTTAAGGACCGCCAATAAATACTACTCCTAAGCTTATCTCCTTCATGCTACTAGCAGCTGGGTTTGGTATCTAGCCTTGCTCAACAGGAAACTGCTTTTAATTTCTCGAATAAAAAAAATGCTTGCATGGTTCAATATCGCAACAAGGTACCGATGGTTGCAACAATGATATCATATAATAATTTTGGTACTAACCCTTGAAGGGCATTTCATTAACTAAGTATTCATGAGTCATGCATGACATTTGATCCTTTTGTTAGCTAGATTAGGGTGACAAGACCTAGCGTGGGATCATTTCTATATGTCAATTACATGTCTCTTTGCAACAAGTACATAAATTCTAATCTATGGAACCCATCACTTTCACCTTTAAATTATCGATTCTCTAAACAGGGAAAAAGAATAGCCATAGTGCATGCTGCAACGACTGTAGGTTTTGGCTTTTCAAGGGAAACAATATACACAAAAACCAAACACAAAAGATAGGAGCTCTTCAAAAAAATTCCTTTATTAGAAAAAGTAGAAGTCACTCCTTAATGCATTAGGCTTTCGTCTCTCGCTTGACGACGGGTTTTGAATTCCTCCATTGAGTGTCATGTCCATTTGCCTCGTGCTTCTGTTAGTGGGGAAATTAGACGCAATCTATCTGATCTCTTCAGTCTGCAATGCCTATCTTCTGCTAATGCAACAAGGAAACTATGCTGGACAGGGCTTTACGATTTATCTGAGCTGCATTTCATGTTAGACGCCTTTTAGTGGCAGGCAAGTGGGCTAGTACTGTCTTAATTATGGTTTTAAATCCTGAAGCGTTGTTGAAATGTCTAGGTGCATTATCATTGCTCATCACCTATTCTAGTTATGGCTGCAGGTGATGGGTATTCTAGCATTATTGTACCATTTTCATGTTTTTTATAATCCATCCAGCCTCGTACACCGCGTTCGTTAATGTCCCAAGATATTTCTTCACTATCCCCGCCTTTTTTTATTCTAACCAAACACTACCATAAGAATAAAAGTGTTCTAACTAGAAAATGTCAGAGGAAAGCTAGATTAAGTTAGTTTGACAATGGTATGCCTTGTAGTTGACTGTCCTCGCATTTGGCAGGACAGAAACCTCCTATGATGTTTGATGCCTTGGGCATGAGGTGGTGCTAGAGTAATTGATATTTATCATTGACATTGTTGCTTATGGTAAGTATTAATTAAAGACTGAAACAATAATAATTTATGAACCATAAAGGCTAAAGGGCAGAGGGAATTAAAGGAAAGTAAGTGGCCGACGCATAGAAAAGTCCTACATTTGCAGCTTAATTTGTCTAATGCTGCATGACAGAATTGTTATTATCGAGGCTCGCATTTTAAGCAAGCATCATGATTAATTGTAATTATTGAAAGAAAAGTTGGGAGACCGCTTGCCTTACAAGACATTTGAAGGTAGGTTTAGTTTAGTGTTTAATTTCTACCAATTGGTTCTTCTCACTGGAAAAGCGAATCCTACACTTCTTACGTTTAAAGGTTCATGACTGATGAGGTCTTGTTTCCTCTTCTCTTGAGGTCTCCTGTATCTGGCAATGTGAAGGGCTTGATGTTTAGCTGCAAACTTGGAATTAATGTCAAGTCGAGCCAAAAACATAACCTGCAAAACAAGCTCTCTCTAAATCTAGAGATCCCTGTAATGCTTAAGTCAGCTTAAAGAAGTTAACGGGAAGAACTTTCATGAAGAGAACAGTTCAGTCTTTGTTTTCAAGAGTGAATGCAAGGAATGCATTTTTGATGCCCCGATGACAGAGGACATAAGAGTTATTGTGTACCTCTGTTTTTGGTAGTAGTTTCATTTATTAACAGTTAAAAATAAACTAATAACTGTGGTGATTATTTCACTGTATACATAAACTCATTTTACCGGATTATAATAGTATTTTGAAATTTTTGCGCTGACAAGGCTAGCTTTGGGTGTGGAGGACATGGCTGCTCTGCCACCATATTTACTTTATTTCTTTCTTCTTTTATTGAAGAGAAGGGTGGAGTGGACCAAAGAAGAAGCTCGAAGAAGGGGTCAGAAGCCTTGTAAATCATGAAAAGAGATGGAGAGAGAAGAGAGAGAGAGAGAGAGAGAGGGTCGATGATTTTCAATCCCTTTTGCAAGCCTGAGAGTAAGGGTTAGATGGAAGGGAGGGGAGGGAGTAGCGACGAAAAACAACCTCGATCGGCCTTGGTCAACGCACTAAGACTTTTTTTTTTTCCCGCTTCATTTGACTTTCAGGTTTACGTTTTCTAGGATCTTTGCTTATTTTTACACTATTTGGTTTGTTTTCAGGAAAGGTTTGTTGCTCAATTGTCTTTTGATTTCTCTCTTTTCCTTTCATTTTATGTTTTTTTTCCAAGCAATAAGATGGGGAGAAAGTGGCTTCCATATGTATGTTTCATATGTAACTCTTTTGCATTTGTCTATTTCGCTTCCATGGACTTTGCTCCTTTTGTTCTAGGTTTTTTTCTGGCCTTCTTTCCTAGTCGTGATCCATATCAACCATATTTATATAATTTCAATTCCTCCAATAAGACATATAATCAATTATAAAGTATGAGAATTTATATAAAATCCGATATACATGAATAAAAAGCAAATAAACATTAAAAGATATATAAATTCATATATCTACAATAAAAAATTAAGCATTGATGTTTACATGCTTAAACAAAATACATTACAATCTAAAATGAACTTATTATGCCTAGTTTATGTAAACAAAAGTGATAAATAAGTTTATTCTCGGCATGCATGAGATGACACTGAAAAATACAATATATAAACATAAACAACTGACATAATTTAACTAATAATAATACGTCAGATAAAATATAGTTAGGATTTGTTTTCTTTATCCCGTGTTGATAAGTAAAATCTTTTTATCCTGTTTACTTATCATTCCTTTATCTTTTATTTTAATTTTCACTATTTAACATCATGCTATCATTTGTCACCCATAACCTGGGTAAACTAATCTACGCTATATCAATTCTAAATTGATGTCATTAGTCATTATCTCGAGAGTGACAAAACAAAGGTATATCGATATCTTTCCACCTAGTATCATTAGCTTCCATTTCATTAGATAGCTAATCAATTTTTCATGTTCATGTCAATGTCAATGAACTCATTGATATAATTAGCCTTTTTATTTTTCAAAAACAACTAATCACGTCCAATTCTATCTATTCCTTTAATGTTCATGCTGATATAAATGAACCTGTTGACATCATTAACCTTTTTATTTTCTAAGAATAGCTAATCAAGTCCAATTCCATCAACTGAGAATTTTTTATGCTCCAAAGATGTGGTGAAAAAGCCTATTTACTCATATTTTTTATTGAAAAAAAATATCTAACCAGCAGTGAAGCACGAGTCACATGATTAATAATGATCTATGACTCGTCATGTGTGTCATAGAAAATTTTATAATGCTCAAGTTGTAACTAGCGGTATCTTATTAGTTATCAAATGAGATCTACTTTAAAGAAAGCAACAAATATAGTTGAATAGAGAATAAAATGCATCACCTATAAAAAAATAATAAAAATATCTTCATTTAATATTTACCCTTTCTAATTATATCTGTCTATTTATATAAAATAAATTCTAGTAAATAACTAATATAATGTTACTAATTATACATAATCATACAATGGGCACTGTAAAATTTGTCAGTGTGAGGAATAAACATCGCATGGGGTATAATCGTCATTTGCACCGTCGCTTTCACATGAAGTGAATAACGCGGGAGTGACAGGCGTCTTTTACAAATGGTAAGTAACGTGATGTTGTAAAAACCAGTTGCATGCTACGAGGGCCTATAGAATCCTTGTAGTATCAGCTAACCGGAAAAGGGGAATCTTTTGATTCGGCTAGCCCACGCCCTTATTATCGACGATGTGCCCTGTACCGGGCTCGTTCCTTGATGACCGCCTGGCCACGGTCCTAATCCTGGCCAGATCCCTTGTCCTTTCAGTGTTTTTTTATTTCTTTGTAAAGTAGCTGAGTACTCTGTTTCGATATTTTCTTGTATCAGTACCTGAAACTAATCCCTGAAACGGGTTGGCGTGGAAACGACCTCAAACTTAAAATCTGATATTCATGCTGATTGTTTTTTTATATTTTGTTTTTAAATTAGAAATCAAAATTTAAATATTACTGTGGATCGATCTTGCAAGATAGAGCTATGATTGATTTGCTTTTGAGTTTCAAAAATTACAGTCCAGAAGTGAGTGGTTTGGTTTTTGGTTGCCAAGAATATCATTCCCTCCGTACTTCCCAAAATCATTTCATACACGTACGCTCATCAATTGAAGCAAGTAAACTGTTACCTTCCTCCTGCAGCCTAGCCTCCACCTCTTATCATTCTCATCCTCTCCTTTACCGTCCTATATTATGGTTGAGTGTGCAAAGTTGAAATGTTATTCTTTGCGTTGTCGTTAAACTGTGTTTCTAAAGATTTTTAATTTTTTTAAAATTTTACATTATTTTTTACATATTTTCATATAGTTTTGATATGCTGATGTTAAAAATAAAATTTAAAAAATAAAAAAATATATTATTTTGATATATTTTTACGTAAAAAAACACTTTGAAAAACAATATCTACCGTACTCTCAAACGTACTAGAGAATAATATAAATCATATATTAAGACTTCACCTAATAGCTTAAGCTGTTGGGCTAAGATGGTTCTTTGACATGGTATCAGAGTCTTGATGACCAAGCGATCACGAGTTCGAATCTCACCACCCCTATTTATTTGACAAAAATTAAGCACAGCGTAATGTAGACATGTGCAAGTTGAAAGTCCAACACTTGAGAAGGTCTGTTAGAGAATAATATAAATCATATCTTGAGACATCACCTAACAATTTAAGTTTTTGGGTTGAGATGGTTCTTTAACATGGTATCAGAGTCTTGATGACCAAACGATCACGAGTTCGAATCTCACCACCCGTATATTAGAGAATAATATAAATTATATTTTGAAACCTCAACTAACAATGTGCTTTGATCCATTATGGGAACTCACCTGATAAAACTTACCCGAAAGCAAGATAAGGTTATGGTGGCAAAGGAAGGATCATAGTAAAACAGTACTTTACAACAATTTCATAACTTCTATCCTTATCTCCCCGTGCTTAACCAGAACCGGCCTCTTGGGCAAAATGATACTAATGTGGATTCTGCCTTATAGAGGTGTGGAAAAAACGAAAAACCTTTTAACCACAACCGTTGAGATTGTAGGCGCAGCGACAGCGACGCCCCTACCTTCTTGACTTAATGCTAAGTTTCCAATCTTTTCTCTGTACAAGAGTTCTCTATGTGTTCTGCATGTGGTTCTCTCTTCCAAGAACATGTTTTATGATTGTTTTGAAATTTCATTTTCATTTACACAAGTGAATTGACAAGAGCAAAGAAAAACCCGTATTTAATTTGACAGTCTTGCTTTCCCACTTCTCAAGCAATTTCTCGAGAAAAAAACAAACAGAGTTTTTGTCCAAGAAAAGAGAGAGAGATAAAGAGAAGTGGTAGGGTTTTTAATAAAATCATATTTTTTACTTAGAATTAAAACTTGAGAGTCTCTAGTCTGATTTGCTGTAAATTGTTTATGATCTGAATTCTATTTGGAATTTAAATTAATATTCTTAAAATAATTTTAAATACATAGATTGATTTAACCCTTCAAATTTAATTCAATTCCAAGAATTATAAACAGCATGTAAAAGTAATATTAATTAACCAATCTCTTTATTTTGTAGTGTTGAAAATACTTAAAATAAACCCTTGACTAACAATATAACTATCCTTGATTTTTTGTTTTTTTTCCAAAGTACCCTTTTCCCTAATCAAATTTCTCTCCCTTGCCCCCTTTCTCCTTTTTTTTTTCTATTTTTTAAAATTAAATTATAAAACAAATTAATTCCTGCCTGTTTCTTAAGTCGTGTGAGGTTCAATTCAGGGTTTCTTCAAGAAGTTCGTTGGATGGACGCCCCCTAACTTTTTATAATAACAATTTTCATCTCTTTAGTTTTCATTTTCCAGTGCAAGTCCCTCGAGTATTTTTTTTTTACAAAAACTAAGTCAATCTAGCAGTTGCTATCAGGAATCCATGATTGTATGATCATGTGATTCAGCAACAAATTATTCAAAAATAAAATAAAATAAGGTATGTTATCATATATTTAGAATTGTTTTTTTATATAAAAAAATAAAATAGTTTCCAAGCTAAAAGAAAAGAGAATTTAACAAATATTCAAAATATACTCACATGAAGTCATTAAAAATCCCAACATCCCACGGTCAAAATATCAACTAAAATGCTAAATGAAATAATTTTCCAAAGGGATTAAGTTGTGATAATGATGACAATTTTAAATTAAATAAAAGTAATATATATATATATATATATATATATAAAATAAAAGTGAAATCAGGTGATCACGTCATTTTGAATATTTTCTTTAAACTATTTTTTATTTAGTTAATTTACTTTTTTTAAATCATTTATAGATACTTGACCAGGATTTCACCGTGAGTAAGATAAATTTTTTTATAGAAAAAAACTGAATATGCAAGATTTTTCAATGTAATTTTTTACAAAACAAATCATAATCATAAATCAAAAAGTTGCATTTAATTAAAAAAATCAAGAATCATATGTGTCAATAAATATAAAAAAAAATAAAATGTTAATGTGTGTATTTGACTTGCCTCATTGCAGGTCAGATAATTTTTTTTCTAATATAAAAAAATAAATGTATAGGTGTTTTTAATATTTTTGACATCTAGTAAAAAATATAATTGTAAATAAAAAAATCAATACTTACATATAATAAAATAAAGTAAAAATCATATGCATTAATAAAAACGTGAAGGATCTCAAGTTAATTTTTAATGTTGTAAAAAAATAAGATAATGTTGCAATTACTACGGTAAAACATAATTTCCTTTTGATTTTTGTATAATAATTTTAAAAAATATAAATAAAAAAATAAAAAAATATTACAAATACAAATTATAAAAAAAATTAAGATAAGAACAAAAAGAATGGTATAGATAAGTCAAGTGTAGAGAATGATAAATATCTCAAGTGTAAAGAATAAAAAAATAATATTTTTTTAATAAAACATGTAAAGAAAGAAAAGGACAAACTAGAAAAAATTATAAAAGAAAGAAGATAAGAAAAAAAAAGTGGTAACAAGTATAAAATAATAAATATACCAAATAAAAAATTCTAAGCAATTGTTTTAAATAGAACCTAAAAAATTACAGATTTATCACCACTATAATATAAGAATTACAAAAATTTATAATATGCTACTTTTACTGTTAACAACGTTTCTTTTTAGTATATATAATAATAATAATAATATATAATAATGTATACGATAAAGTCAAAAATGTGACTGGCGATTTGATGTATAGTTTAAGAAACTTGCATCTATAACAATAAAATTATTAAAACCTTCTCAACCACCATCACACGCGTGTTTTAACTTCTAATTGTAAATCAATTGATTTTATTTTTAAATTAAACCATTTCAATTGTATCAGATAGTGGTTTGGGGAATGTTATCATTTTTAAAAGTTCAGTTTTCAAATAGCCTAAGCTACTCTCAATGAAATCAATCAAATAAATATGATTTTGAACAAACAATTGTTCGAGGGACCTACATAAATAAAATAAAAACTAAAGTAACAGAGTTTCAGCAGACCAAAAGTTAGGGAACTGTATGGAGAGATGGCAGGTTAAATTTTTTCTAACATAAAAAAAAATTAAAAAATAATAACCCGAGTTAACTCGTGTTAATTTAACTAATACGCGAACTGAGATATAAAATTAAAATAACTTTACAAAAAAATTAAAAAAAATCACAAAATTCAAAATTCAATAATCTAATGTCAAATGATGAAACATGTCAAGAGAAGAACTATTGAATAAAATATCAGAGTCAACTTGGGTTAACTTGATTAACTCACCACCCACGATATATGATCGGGACAAAAAAATTACTTTTTGAAAAAAACAAAACCTAGAAAAAAAATCAAAATTAAATCAATAAAAAAAACACTAAACAAAACTGGGTCAACTCAAATTGACTTGACTCACCCCCTTCGGGATAATATCACATAAACAAATTAAAAAAATCAAAAAGTTCAAGGGCCCATAATTTAATGTAAAAGGATAAAAAAATTTAAAAACAAATATCAAGGAAAATTTTTTTAAGTCAACCTAG
>Ga0307515_10007151_pt1 | contig 22145 bp, 19 predicted proteins | sample 17_EM_MG_FD_194513 | JGI IMG/M metagenome (GOLD analysis project Ga0307515, IMG submission 194513) | Populus trichocarpa ectomycorrhiza microbial communities from riparian zone in the Pacific Northwest, United States - 17_EM | ecosystem: Host-associated > Plants > Roots > Unclassified | place...
GAGAAAAAAGATAAGAAAAAACAAATAATTAGAAAAAAAAACAAATGTTGTCTTCTATCTACTTCCAATTATAAATAACGAAGTACTTCAAAACCAGAAGAGAACATAATAAATTAAAGAAATACATGTGTGTAGCAATAACAAAAACCTTTGAAAGGAAGGGATCAGGTTTGCCATATTTGTAAAGTACTCCAACAACAGCTGTCGCTCCAAGAGAATTCACATGAACTATGTGAAGCTCCATGTCATATCTATTTTAAAATTTGGGCAAAAAATAATTAAAATGCCAAATTGATCGAAATAAGAATAATCAAAATCCCAGTTCCCAGATGATGAGAGAAGGCAAAAAGCACGTACTTTTTGAAATTGAATGTATGTTCAGCAGGTACATGCCAATGGGAGCCTTGCAGATTGTAATCAGTCCCATTAATGCTAATTTTTCCAGCGTCACCTTTCCATGCCACCTTATAAATTGAACGTAAATTTTAAGATGTAGTACCATACATAATGTTTTCAAGAAAAAAAGAAGAAGGTACGTATATAGCTTCCTACGTACCAGAATGTCACGTCCCCTGCTAATTATAGTAGCATTTGCTGGTTTATAATCTCTTCGTAGTTGATCTTCTTGCCCATAGAGAACTTTCACATTTTGGTCAAGAAGATCAATTGGAGATTGCAATTTTCCATCTCCACAAGCTTTCCATTTCGGGTCAAGCTGGCCCCATTTCGACGGTCCTCGACCAGTTGCTTCAATATAACTGAATGGAATTGTATCGTTTGTGACTGCAATATTTAGAAAATATCATTAATAATGATAATTATATAGAGTTGCATCTAATATTTGATGGATGAAGAACTTGACCGCACCAACTTCAAGTTCAAAAGCAACGCATATTGTGATGGAAAGAGAATATTGGAATGAGAGAATGAGTGAAACAAGAACCAAAAAGCTCAAGTTAAGGTTGGTGTAGACTTTGGAGTAGGCACTCATGATGCTTGATTTCTTCTTCAATGTTTTTGGCCAGTTTTGCGTCTTGTTGAGGGAGTGATTAATGATTGTGATAATCCAGTTGAATTATGTAGCGAAAGCTTTCGAAATATACAGTAGCATATTCGACAGCGACGGTGACAACAAGAGATAGAAATTTCAAGGAAAAAATCACGCTGCTTGTTTTTGTGATTCTTAATTGATATTAGTATTTACAGTCTAAAGTACCTATTCATGGCAAAACAAAGAAACCGGCCATGTAACAGAGCAACGTACGTACGTAGAACAAGGGCAACAGCTGTATATACAAACACAGAGCAAGGATAATATGCCCTTGAAACTAATTAATATAAGGGTATATTATATAGTTTCGGCCATATATTTGTGCTTCAATATTTCAGCAACAGCTTCATATACAGAGTATAAAATAATTTGTGGCGCCTAGCTAGTGCATATTATAGAAAGAGAGAGAGACCATACCAGGTTTAAAGCCGATCAATTCACGTCCAGAAGCTGCAGCTAAGACCGTGAAAGTAGAACACAATATCAAGAAAATAAGAGATACAAGAAAGAAGAAGACTTTGTAGCAGCAGCAGGTAGTCATGGTGGCTACCTCTTGTTTTTCGAGGTAGTGAATAATACTGATTATTGGCAAAGACATGTTCCTCTTCATATAGAGAAAATGTGAGTGCGAAACAGTAAGAATTTGAAACGTTCAGAGGAATTATCGCAGTCAACCAACGTGTGAATTAACCCTTATTGGCTAGTGTGGTAAATGAATCGAAGCAACTACAAGACAACGGCAAAAAACAAAAATAAATAGACAATTTAAGGGCAGGCAAGGTGGGGTGCTATCTGTCAACAATTTTAAACATAGGTCGTGAAGATATTGAGACGAATATTTGGCGGAAACAAGGCAAAGTACAGATTGATCATATTCATGCTAGCATTTTGCATACGATATATATTATGGACATTGCAAGAGTTATCTTTAAGGGCTGGATAAACCAAGAAGCATCGTTGGCTCCATCTACAATTAATTGAATAATAAATGATATATTGAGTATCCAAATGAGAGTAGGATTTAAACCCAAGACATCACTCCCTCTCCTTCAAGAGACGAACACAGCACCCCTTGTCTTCGATTGTAAATATTGTTGTTGAATGCATCAAAGCAAGAAGATGTCGACACAAATTTCTTAATTTGTAAATCAATTGAGCTGCTATATTCTATTCATATTATTTAATTATATTGTCCAGCTCATATATATATATATATATATATATATATATATATATATATATATAGATTCTTCAGAGTCACCATTGCTATGGCTGGTATAAATATACCACATTTGTTCGCTGAAAAAAATAACACAGAGTCAGCATTCAATGGATGAAAGGGTCATTGCATATCTGAAAAAAAAAAATCCAAAATAATTTAACATTTGTTGGCATGTAAGTCTTATTAGACCAATCAGTTTTACTGGGAGTTTGTACAAAATCATCTCGAAGGTGTTGGCTAATATATAGGCTCGAAGGTGTTATCTTTCCAAAATTGATTTTCATTCCTGATTCGGTGATCTCTGGAAATATCTAGATGAATTAGTGATGGCATGTATGGGTTTTGGTTTGAGATGGAGGAGCTGGATTAATCAGTGTTCTTCAACAGCTGAATTATCTGTTTTTTTTGGTGAATGGATCTCCTGCTGAAGAATTGGTGGAAGAGTTTGTCTTATTAAATCTATTGTAAATAATTTGTCTTTGTTCCCTATCCCTATGACGATTGCTGCTAAAATTGAGAGGTTGATCAAATCCTTCCTTTGATCTGGTATGGAAGAATAGATCCAAAAGATCATGATGGTTTTGGGGAATGGTTCCATCGTAGATAAAAATGAAGCCGAGTCTTGATCATACTGGTCTTTGGAAAGATGACGTTCTCAAGTATTAAAAAAAAACAAAAAAACTATGTACTTGTGATTGTTTATTTAAAATTAGAGCAGAAACTACAACTTCAAATATTTCTCCATCCAAACAAAAAACTAAAAAACTAGAGTTTTTAAAATTTATTATGAGTTTGAAAAACATATTTTAGAGTTATTTCACGGTTTTGTTTTACAAGTTCTTCACTTTTTTTCTAAATGAATTAAGAAGGCATGAATAATGTTTTTTTTTCTTTTTTTATACAAGTAGTACCTACATTTTAGCAATGTAAGAAATTAAAATTATTTTTTATATATTTTCATATTTAGTTAGTGGGATAATTAAATTCTCCATTATAATCTAAAATAAAGGTTTCTTTTGAGTTAACAATGAATAAAAAGATGGTTTTTAGTAATGAAATAAAATAAATATTCTATAATTAGATTATCACAAATATAAATTATTAACATGATAAACTATGATTTTGATTTGTTTATAAATTACTTGTCTAGATTGTTACTTTGCTCACACTAAAATAACTCAATAGGAATAAATTAGTTTCGTTAAACTCCTCTGAAATTTGGACAAAGATTTAATAAAACTCTCTTATTAAATTAAATAAAAAAGACAATAAAAAAGCTTGATAACAGTAGCGATAGCATCGCCAGCAACTTCATGTAGGCTGCCATGAGCAGCTTAACCAGTCAAAGCAAGTTTAGCTCTGCTTTGGCCAATATTTCTCATGAAATAAAAAGGATTTGTGAAAGAGAAGAATTCCTTCGATCCAGCTTTAGCTTGCATCTCACGAAAAAGCAGTCTCTTGCTCCTTCAGTCTCTCGTGTGTTTTTTCGAAGAAAGATCTGTAAAAACCATGAACAGTAAATTCCTTGCTTGATCCAAACAAGTCATTCCTCCTCCAACCAAGTGTGTTATTGGTAACGCACGGTACTTTTATAAAAATATTTTTTAATTAAAATTATATGTTTTTAGTTTTTATTTTACTTTTATTTTTAACATATCAAAATTATTAAAAAATATTTAAAAAATAAATTTCATATTTTTAAAGCAAAAAACTATTCGAAAAGCGTTTTGAAAACAAGTCAAAATACTTTTATTAAAAACTATTTTTTTAATATATTTCTACAAAAAAAAATTATAAGAAACAACAGTTATCATAATTAAAAAAAAAACACTACGTAACAATAACGAGCATTTGAATGAAATCTTTCAACATCGATCATGGACGAGAGGGTGACATTATTTGATGTCGAATATGTTTTGAGAAACATTGATAAAATCTAATATCTTAATAAACTTAATTGATAATGTGGAAATGCATCGAGGACTAGATTGAGACTTTTCCAAAAAATAACCCAGGGATATACTTGATATTTCACAAAACCCCTTGCTCCCTCTCCTTTCTCTCGTTATCTAGGTTAAACCCCAAAACAGCAGAGCAGCAGTCAGTATCCACAACAATGGCGACTTACGATCTGACCCCACGAATCGCACCGAATCTAGACCGCCACTTAGTATTCCCTCTATTAGAATTCCTTCAAGAACGTCAGCTTTACCCAGATGAGCAGATCTTAAAAGCCAAAATCGAGCTTTTAAACAAAACAAACATGGTTGATTACGCTATGGACATCCACAAAAGTCTTTACCACACTGAAGATGTCCCTCAAGGTAAACAAAGCAAAACCCACAAAAAAAAATGTTGTTTACATGTAGATACACTGATTTAGTGTGTGTTTTATGAAAGATTTGACTTTTAATGGGTTTTTGTTTGTATAGATAGGGGGAGTGTGTTTTTGTGGGTTTCTGGTAATGATTTTTTTTATTGCTTTTGGTGTTTTTTTTTTTTTGCTGCCCTGAATGGGAAAAGAACAACCTTCTAAAAAAGAACCTTTTACCACTTGCACCTGTACATATAGTGAATTGGTATTGTTTTTGCTTGATTAATTTTTTTAATTTGGAAAAAAGATTTAATTTTTTATACTTGCACCTATAGATACTGCAGAAGTGTGTAGTTGCTTGATTGAATTGTTTAATTTGAAGAAGATAATTGATTTTTTAACACATAAATGTGACTGTACTTGTACCTATAAATATATTGAAATTGTTTGTTTCTAGAATGTTGAAGGTTTTATTGTTGTTGCTGGTGGTGTTAGATATGATTGAGAGGAGGGTAGAGGTAGTGGCAAGATTGAAAGCATTGGAGGAGGCTGCTACACCCCTGGTTTCATTCTTGCAGAATGCGAGTGCTGTGCAGGAGTTGAGGGCCGATAAGCAATATAATCTTCAGATGCTTCATGACCGTTATCAGGTTTGTTTTGTTTGCAAATCTTCATTTAGAGAGTGTAATGGGTTGGTATTCTTTCTATCTTTTATTGCTTTAAGTTATTTGTCTTGTAGGAATTAACTAGGAACTAAGAGAGATCTAAATTGATATTAGGAATTTCGAGGTCTTGTCTTTATTCATGTTGCAACATTGAAGAGGGTATTTTGTTGAACTTAATAGTTAATAAACAATAGTGATCGTTATTGTGAAAACTAGTGATTTTAATCAAAGAGCCAAACCCATTTTCTGTTCAGATTCTGATGTCCACCTGTTTTACTTCCAGACCATCAGTGCAGACATTGATTCAATTAAAATTGCTCCCCATTTGCTATTTGTAGACCTCTTTAATATTTCTGTCAACTAAAGTTCCATGTTTTGGATGGAGGGGTTTTCTTATTTGTCCATCTAGACTCATTGAATGATAGTGCTATTTCTAAACAGATTGGTCCGGAGCAGATTGAAGCATTATATCAGTATGCCAAATTCCAGTTTGAATGTGGAAACTACTCTGGTGCTGCTGACTATCTGTATCAGTACAGGGCCTTGTGCACTAACAGTGAAAGGAGTCTGAGTGCATTGTGGGGAAAGATGGCAGCTGAGGTACTGATGCAAAACTGGGATATTGCTCTTGAAGAGCTTAACCGGCTGAAAGAAATAATTGATTCTAAGGTTGTTTTCCGCCACTTACTTCCTGCTCTTCTGTTTGGGTTGTATGCTGTTTTTCTTTTTCTTTTTTTCTTTTTTTCTTTTTTTGAGTAAATGTGCTTACTGTGGAAAATGTTCTGGTGCAGAGCTTCTCAACACCTTTGAATCAGGTTCAGAGTAGAATATGGTTGATGCATTGGAGTCTCTTCATCTTTTTCAACAATGAGAATGGAAGGACACAGATTATTGACTTGTTTAATCAGGACAAGTATGACTTATCCTTTTTTTTCTCTCTGCGTACATTTTCAACTTTGACATGTTTTCTATGTTTTCTCTGACTAAAAAAATGACTTGTGGATATTACTTTATCAAAACCTATACTTATTCTTAAAAACTTAAGGGGGCAGAAGTTAACCAGCATCTCTTTATCTCAGTTTCTTTTCTTCCTTTGAACAGGAGTAATCTCTCAATTCAATAAACTATTTTTTGGACCTTCTTAAGACATATAGGCTTACAGGATGACAGGAATTATCTCCATTTATTTTAGGTATCTCAATGCCATTCAAACCAATGCACCCCATCTTTTGCGTTACCTAGCAACTGCATTCATTGTCAACAAAAGAAGAAGACCTCAATTCAAGGACTTTATAAAGGTTATTCAGCAAGAGCAGCACTCATACAAAGATCCTATCACAGAGTTTTTGGCTTGTGTCTATGTTAATTATGATTTTGATGAGGCACAAAAGAAGATGAAGGAGTGCGAAGAAGTAAGCTTTTTATGCCCTAATGAAATTGGCATGTTAATATTCCTGAACAAGAAATGCATTTTGATATTCCTGTCCAGGAATTGAGCTGATTGCATCATTTAAGTTGTAATGAAGTTCAATTTACTGGATGCCCCTTTAATTTGTTTTTGGTCTTCGTAGTTGGTGGGGCTTTATGGTTATATGTTCTCTGTTCATAAATTTTCCTTCTGGTTGTCAGCTCCTGGATTATACTAACCTGTCACACTCATTGTAGGTGATACTAAATGATCCTTTCCTTGGCAAACATCTAGAAGATAGCAACTTTTCTACTGTGCCGTTGAGAGATGAGTTCCTTGAAAATGCCCGTCTATTTGTCTTCGAAACCTATTGCCGGATACATCAGCGCATCGACATGGAGTATGTACATCCTCCCTTAAATTGTTTTCTAAAACTTCAGAACTGGAATAAATGGAAATTCTGTCCTCGGAAAAACCATCCTTTTTAGTGGATTGTGTAAAATGTCAGTTTGATCTCATTGAATGCCCATTCTTTTGTTTTTCAATTGTGATGCTCACATGTCTGTTGAAACTAACTTATTTGCCCCATGGAATATCTATTATCTGTACAATCAAAGAGTATAGTACCCGTGGATTTGATGATTTTGATCCAAACTCTTATAATACAAAATTGATGAACTGATCCTGAGGCTTCAATGGTATTGGTCCAGAGACTTAACAGTCTGACTTTTTTCAATTGATTACTGCCATTTCAAGTGGTGTATGAACAAGGCTGCTAGTAATTGTTTTTTGCTAGAAGTGCTTTCTCTCCTTGTATATTTTTTTTTCTTCTATTGTAACAATGCAAAATTATTTCGTCATGTAAGCTGTTTGCTTTCATGAGAAGTTAATTATCGTCCCCCCCTAAATGCACAAGGGTTGTGCTTCTATTTAATCATATTTGTGAAATGGGTCGCAGAGTCCAGAGCTGAACTGCCAATATTTCCAGTGAGCTGTGTACTAACCAAGCTTGTGATGTACATTTTATTGCTTCTGTTAAGATACTAATTCAAACTACTTTGCTGTTCGTGGCAGAGTCCTTGCAGAGAAATTGAACTTGAATTATGAGGAGGCTGAGAGATGGATTGTGAATCTCATCCGTAACTCAAAGCTTGATGCTAAGATTGATTCACAATCAGGAACTGTTATCATGGAGCCCAACCATCCCAACGTGTAAGATGGATTGTTATATCTGTAAATGACAATGATTCTTGTTACCAACTAGTCTTCTTGTCTTTTATTTCTATGTATACCTAGCTCCCAGATAACTTGTATATGTCAGCTCTCAGAGGTGTCTACTTCTCTTCAAGAATTTGGTCACAAATCTTTATCGAAGTTCTTGTATCTTTATCGCAGGTATGAGCAGTTGATAGATCACACCAAAGCACTATCAGGCCGTACTTCCAAGTTAGTCAGTCAGATTCTAGAGCATGCACAGGGACAGTCTGCTCGATAAAGTTTCTCTGTGAAGAAGACTCGGAGGATTTATTTGTAAGGTCGTCGGCATCTGAATTTTTGTTTCTCGTCCATCGTGGCGGTCAGATTTGGGAAATTGTACTGATTAACCAACCATTCCCACAAGTTCTAGAATTAGAGCAAATCTAGAAAACATCTATTAATTTCGAAATGAGAGTTTATGTTTTGCTTTTTCACTTCTATGAAATATCAATGCATCTTATTTTCAGCAGTCATGGGGTTGTAGTGAAGCCGAAGCTCCTTTTTTTTTTCATTTTTGAACTTTTCTGTTTTTCAATTGAATCCTTCTATGGGCCTAATTAGATATAATTATATAATTAGGCTTGTATCAAATTAAAATCAAGAGGACTAAAATGTAAAACATGGAAAAAAATTGTTGAGGGAATTTAGTGACCGTACCAGTTGTGTCAGCCATTGAGATATTTTCTGCCTGTGAGGAGATCATCAAGATTCAAGATCGAATGAAAAAAAAAATCTAACACCAAAACAGGCCGGAACACGCATAAGCTTTTTCGTTTTCGTTGTATGCTACGGTACACTAATTGTAGATCATTCCTTGAACTGTATGTTGGATTTTGAAAATAGGGGTGGAAAAAGAAAGAAACAATTTGTTCTTAAATTCAACTTACTTTGTGTCATGATGGAGAGAATTCTTGCTCTTGTGATTTTGTTCGATTTAGGGTTTTAATTAAAACAAAGAAGGCTAAATATGATTCTTTCTTTTTATTTTGGTTTAAAAATTTATTTTATTTATTTTTTAGTTCTTGACTTTTAGGGAGAAAAGAGAAAGTCGTTTGAAGTTCGTAAGGAAAGAGAAAATCATTGGTTGGGTCATCTTTCTATGAAGTAATTAGTTTTTAGTATCAATGGGTTTCATTTAACTAGATGAGTTCGATGATGATTGTTTTTCTCTAAACATCCCTAAAAAAAAATTAGACCTGATTTAGAGATTTTTTTAATTTAGTTGATTTTGTTTTTTTGTTGATTTTGGGGTTGTTGGGTGGTTTGAGAAGGTTTTAATAGTGACTCGGGTTTATTTTTAAGTGAAAAGGGGTTGAAACATGAATTCTACCTGTTTTTCCAGCTATCATAGTGGTGGTCAAAGTTTGTAACCCAGCAGACAATATGTTATTTGTCATAGTAGGCGACGCGCAGCGACTTAAAAAGCGGAAAAATATGGCCTGGGGTGCACAAGCCAACCTCGAGCCCAAGAGTTTGGGCTTTTTATGGCCCAGGCGGGCTGGGCCACCCAGGCCCGCACGCCTAGCCTAGCCTCTTTTTTTCAATTTCATCTTTTGAATTGAGTTTTTTTATTTATAATTTTATCATTCAATATTTGGTTGATTTTGAATTAATCTTCATTGTTATCATGTAATTAATAAAAAAAATGTTATTGAATCCAATGAAGTCCATAACCCGGTTTACGGGTTTTGCGGATTCCCTCGGGTTAACCCGAGTCAATCTAATATATCATCATCTTGATCTCAATGTTCTAAAAAAATCATATTAATATTTATTTATTTATTTTAATTCAAGCCATGGTTTTATTAATCGTTTAGGTTACCTTTGAATCCAGCCGCGTAGATTTTTTTTCTTAGGTTACCTTTGAATCCTGCCGCATAGATTTTATTTCTTTTTGATTTTTTTGTCTTTGATCATGTGAAGTTAACGGGGTTATGTTGAGGTCCCGGCTACTAGCAAAAAAAATTTTACATTTTAAAAAAATTGATACGGCCACAACATACTGCAAGCCAAAAAAACTAATTTACCTTCTATATCGTCTTAGAATCCAGAGTACCTGGATGAGTTAGTGTCTGGTTAAGAATCCTGCGCGGTTTTATTTTTGAAACTGAAGCTGACAACCCTTAGGACTGGTTGGGGAAATGCAGGCGTGAACGATCTGTATTGACAATGACCCGGAGAAACCCTTGACGCATGGTAATCTCAACGGGTTTTGTTGGTACTGCTTGCTGATTTATTATGTGTAAATTTAAGCCACAAGTTCAGAGTGATGATGCTGGTGAAAAGAAAAGGATACATTCTTGCTTTTGGAATAATTTGGCTCGATATTGCCCTAACCTAACCCTCACTGCTTGTAAACTCAATAGAACTCGCTCCCATGGATTGGAATCTAGGATGATTTTAGGGGATGCAGTGGTTGGGTCAGATATTTGTCTAACCCGGTCGGCCTGGGCTATCTCTCGGTTTGCTTCTAGGTCTCTTTTTTTTTTTTTCTTCCTAATATCTTATATATTTAACTAGCTAGTCAGGGACAGGGCAGGCAGGCGTCGGAGGTGTCTATCCGTCGGGAAGGCCGAATTGCCATCTCCATTGACACATTAGTCAAGTTTGCAAGGAATTATTAGTGATTTTTTTTAACCCAATCACCCTGAAAGTTGGATAATTGATTTTGCTTTACTTTTGAAAAAAACCCTATAACCAAGTCGACGAGATGCTAACAGATTTGCCACCAAGTATTTGGGTTCAAGAAGCTTTGTCCAGCAATTCACAGGATGTCAACAAGATTGTCTCAAGCTATGACACAACAGAAAAGCTTTCCGCATGCATTAAGATAAACAGTTGCCAGCATAACATCTGCATTCCTTTTCTTCTTATTCCATAAGCATAAAATAAGTGACACTCAAAAGTTTTTACATTCATTTGTATTTTTCTTTCTTTTAATAAATAATGTACAAGATTTTCTGTGGTGAAAAACCTTATACCACAACCACCAGGCAACCGCGAGGCCAGGAGTTAACAACAATGAAACAACATGCGTCTTATTTGATAATGCACCTGTGGTTTTTGTAAACAACAAACAGCTAGAAGTGATTCTTCTCTGTTTTCTCTATGGGGGTTTGAATAAATAAAACCCCGAAGTTTTTCTGTCCAGAGTCGCTTTTGGCTTTTAGGCACAAACGGAGAGCCGAGTTTTAAGTATGCTTGCAAACAATGCCCTACAAGGTCCAGTATCCTTCAACAAAACCTTCCCTTTTAGCTTCCATAAGAAATGTAGATTTCTTAGATAGAAATCCGCCAAATTTACTGACAACTATCTATTTTAGATCAATGCCATGGTTAGTTTGGATCCATTATCAGGCTGTTAACCAGACCAATGGCTAGCCAGTCCTGATGATCCATCCTCTGACTTCATCCCTTAAAAGCTGACCTGACCCTGATCGGAAAAATGCAGTTTGCTTTTGATCCTGAGACATAGCATATTTTTCCTACCATCACCAACGTGAATAACCATTAGTCTTCCAATTATCCTGCCAATGTCGACGGTATTCATTTCTCTCATTTGAGTTGCTGCGCGTGTATGTTCTTCTATGACTGCTTCCATTGTTTTCCTTTGATGCTTTTCTAATTTCCTCGTCAAGATCATATTCTGACCGCTGTCAATTAAAAAACAACACAGCAAAATGAGGCAATAGTTACTAGTCAAAATAATGTAAACAGAATAAGAGAGTGTTTTTGAGTGAGACTCCAACTAGAATTTCTAGATAAATCTCAAACCTCATTCGACAATGTGCTCTAGCCCTTATTTTAGGTTGATAGTTATTGAGTTGAATTTGAACTTAGACACAAAAGGCAGTTCACTAGTCAGAAGGACAAACAGAGTAAACGATTTTGGTCCTTGAGATTCTAGTGTTTAACAACCTTCACTAAAAAGCAGGCTGCAAAGAACAGGTATATGATAACACCATCCTGTGATCTCCAAGTCATGTCTATCCAAGTTTTGGGATCAAGAATGCACGCATATCAAAAGTAATTTATATCAGAGATCAGGCAGCAAGATTAAACATCTGTCGTTGTAGTATACAACATAATACAGGGTACTGATAGAGCAGACGAATAAACAGACTACGAAACAGCATTTAACATGCTCCCTTCTAGTTCACAGGGCCATAAATAGTGGAAAGGAAAAACAAAGAAACTGTTAAAACTTAGAAGGAATGAAAATAATGGAACTGGAAAGTTTCCAACCCTGTTTGATTACCGTTAATGAATGCTTGAAATAAGAATCAAGGGACTGGAATGGATAACAAAATGTTCAAACAACAAACTAAATCTTGATACTATATGACTGGGCAACAGGCTGATATTAAAAAACATGTATGTCTGGAGCAAATGAGTCGAATGATAAAGCAACCCATTCTTTTTCCTTCTGAGAATTGTTATAGTGTTGATGATGGCAATGATTCAGTGTTAGAAGTGGTTTTTTATATATATATATTATTTTTTAGAGATGGTGGAAATATTTGGGAATCGATGGTGGATGGCAGATGTGGTGGCATCAATGGTGATGGTTATTACTGTGATAGTATTGCAGCAACGGTCACGGCCATGTTATAGTTGATGGTAGCATTGATCATGTCATAATGGTTATCATGGATTGCAGTAACAATGGCAGTGCTAATATTGATGATGTTTACAATTGAGGGAGCAGTGCTGATGGTCATGATGATGATAGTGGGACCATGGTGGTGATAGCAGTGATGGTGGTGGATGGTGGCTATATGTAGTAGAAGTGGTGGTGGTGGTGGCTATATGTAGTAGAAGTGGTGGTGGTGGTGGCTATATGTAGTAGAAGTGGTGGTGGTGGTGGTGGCTGCTATATGTGGTAATAATGTTACTAGCATTGGTGGCAATGAATGGTGGTTGCTACTGTGTTGATTGTGATATTGACAACAATTTTTTCAGTTTTCTACATCAACCAAATATACAGCGCACGTTCATACATGCAAATTATACAACATTCATTTCCATTTTCAATTAACTGCTGCTAACCAAAAGTTAAAAAAAAAAAGGATGTCTTCATTCCTAGTAATCAAGATGACCGACTATAGCAGCCACACAGACATGGTCGATTAGAGATGTAAAAGACTGGCAAAGGCAATTAAATAGCAGAACACACAAAAAAAGATGGGAAATGATTACAATACAGGTAATTGAAAAAAAGAACACAGCTCCAAGTCTAGAATATAGCCACACATTAGCCATGTCAAGTTCAAATCAAGTGAATAACAAACCTTTGAGGAGTCTGAGAGTACTGCATATGCTTCTCCAATCATCTTAAATAGCCTGTCAGCATCTGCGTGAACCTCCTGAACAATTTCCTTCCAGAGCTGCCTGTCATGACCACTTTCACTTCTTGCCAGGAACTGACCAGCCTACGGAAAAGGGGGGAAAGAAAGAAAAAAGAAAATACAAGAGGAACCTGTAAGATTTGAAACAGGTCCAGCGGTCATATATGCAGGTGTGGAAAGTTTAAAACCTTGTCTGGGTGATGTTTAAGAGCTGCTTTGCGGTATGCCTTTTTTATATCAGCTGCCGTGTCAGAATCTTTGACTCCCCTGGCAAAGAAATTCTTTGTTGTCAACAACTTATAAATGTATAATATGCAACAGTTACGAAGTATGGCCAGAAAATAGCCTCAACTGCTTCAGACAAAAACATTCCACGTTCCAAAGCCCAGGGATGTGGAAACAGTAGCAGATAAAATACTAGTAGAAAAAAGCAGAATTTTTTTTTCAGTCAAGGATGATGCGTGACTGAGCAGGTTTGAGGTTTACAATTCTAAAAAAAATGAAGAAGAAAAAGAAAATGGTACTTCACATTCTTAATGAAAGAGCTTTACCAAATTTCAAATTGTCAATAGATACATTAACATCTTCTAAAGGAGAAGCATGCAAATGCCAAGATAGAATTAAAAGTTATGCTCAGAAAAGGTTCAGCTTCAAAAACCATGACAAGGAAAATAATGATTATAATACAACAAATCTGGCAGCAAGACCACCATGAGTCCGGAATCACCACAAGCATATGATTTAATTAGAACAATAGCATCCAAACATTACAAACATGATTTTGGTCCATGGAAAGCATCATATCTTGAAAGTTCTAAAATGACTTACAAAATACGATATAAATCCAATGGGATTCCTTTCTTAGCCTCCTCTTCCATTAATGACAAATGCTGACGAGCTTGCCTTAATTCTTTTGTCCTACTGGTGGATCTAGCAGGTTTGCTGGACTGTCTGACTTTTTCATCAGATAGATTTTCAAGAACGGATACAAGTCTTTGAAGGTCAATAGCTGCCTGTCCATAGTCTCTAATCATCTCATGCAAGGCTGCTCTTCTGGAAACTGCCTGCAACAGATACATGCAGTTGAGCAATAACAGTATCAAGCAGCCATGACAATCATTGGGAAAACAGTTCTCAAAACTTGATATCTGTATCTCACATTCCTATAAGTAAATTAAAGCTGATTTCTTCCCTACCACAGAGCAAAATGGCAGGAAGCATTTAGAGGAAATATGATCACAAAGGGATGCAATTCATAGCATATATTTACAATATTAACAATAAATTTATTTTTCCCTTTCAAAGAAACATTTAATTCTTAGAGGTCCATGTCAAATTTTAGGCATTTAGAGGAAATATGATCACAAAGGGATGCAATTCAGGCATGTATTTACATTATTAACAATAAATTTATTTTTCCCTTTCAAAGAAACATTTAATTCTTAGAGGTCCATGTCAAATTTTTAACTCGCTGGTAACCAAACACATATTTTTTAGATAAACCTTCGAGTAATTTCCATCAAGGGCTACAGCTAGGCTGCAATCTGCAATGGCATCAGCAATCTGCCCCAATGCTTGGTGTGCAGCAGCACGGTTTCCAAAACAAATTGCTGAAAAAGGGCGGGATTCAATGTTGTTTGATAAAGCAGCAGTATAATGCTCTACAGCTTCTGCATACCGTCCTGATCGAACTGCTTCATTCCCTGCACTCTGTAATTGACAAGAATGTAACTTAGATTGGTAGAAGGAATTCCAAGAAAAACCATTTGAGTAACACCACAGAATACTGTCTCTCTACATAAGACTGACAGAGGGAACCAAAAACCGAAATAAAAATCAAACATATATCACTTGATCTGACTTCATATACAATTATTAGCAATTGGAATGTGCATTCCTTCCCTATTTTTCTATTGATATCAATTATTATCGAAGAACAACAATAACACACAGCAGATTTTGCAATAAAAAACTCCACAAGTGAAATCACCTAACCAGATCCACATTGTTAAAAGTCCTTCAAACTAGGCAATCCAATCAAATCAACCCCATGCATTCACAAGACCAAAAGCTACCCAAAAATTAAGCCTGCCATGGAAAAATATCTGTTCATAATATGCGATTTCTCAATATCCATAAATTGTTCAAAGATGAGCATGATGAAAGAAAATGGTTGATTTGATTTGTGGTCATCTACTTAAAATGGGCACAGATTAAGACACAAATAACAGCAAGGGCATTGTAATGATGAATCATAACATTACATACAATATTATACGCTTACAAATAGACAGCTTAGCATGGAAGATGGATTGTTGATTTTTTATCAAAAGTTTCACCATCTGACAAGTTGACCACCATGTTGTCGAAAGCAAGTAACAAAAAGAAATAAGTACCATGCAGCCCTATTCCTAGAATTCTAACCCAACTAAAACATTAAGCATGACATTCATTTTATGTAAACCACACATCATCTATAACTTCAAAGAACCCAGAGGGAAAGTAAACTTGGAGCAGTCAGCAGCATACCTTATGACGTAAAAGATCGCGTACGGTGACAGCTAATGTAACAGATGATTCCAATATCTTATTCGCATTTGCATACCTGCATGATTCATATTATTATCAGGGATCTCAAAGCTATTCTGAGAAAATAATAACCAAATTAAAATGCATGCCTTAAAATTGGATTACATTAACGAAATGATATACTTACTTGTAACTGATGGATCTCATTTGCTCTAATTTCTCAAGTAAATCAAGAGCCACCTCAAGCTTTCCAAGATAAAAGTTGGACTTTGAAATCAAGTGCCATCTCCACACCCTCGCAAATGAGCAATTTTCACTTTCAGAACAGCCAATATCCACAAACTGCCCATCCGCACCTACTGAAGCAAAATATTTTTCAGCAGCACAAAGAGTCTGCTCACACAGCTGAATCACCTCTTTATACTTCTGTAACTACAAAATGGCACAAAAACTGTCTCTGATTAGAAGAAACCTTGAGGCAAACAAATGAAATACTCATGTGTTACAATTTATCAACTGCTATTCTTCAATATTCCGAATTATTCAGTTACTTGAACAAGCAAAAGAAAATGCTGAAAGAGCACAGACCATAAACAGAAATTCCGCTTTCATTTCCAGCAATCTTTCTGAGTAGGGGCTAATTGACAAGGCCTCGCCGATCGCATCTAGAGCATTAACTGCTGCATCATATGTTCTCTCTTCCAAAAGTTTTGCAGAACGATTTGTACACTCTGCTACTTTCTGGAAGCAAGGAAAACCACTTGATAAGTCATGAGATTGATTTCTTGCAAAAGCACACATGGATAGCAAGAAATGATTAGCTACCAGAAAAGCCCATTAATAAGCAATTTCTGATAGCTCATCCAAAATGTAAAATCCATTAAAATGAAGTGCCTCCTTTTGCATCCTAATACATATTTTGCATTCAAAACAGATCTTTCTAGATTTTAAAGGTCGATTTAATGATGACAATGGCTATTAAGATATGATTTATACTGCCTGCCTGTAGGATATAATGCCGTTATATGTAATCTGCCAGAAATGGAAACCTAGCTTCTATCCTATTAAAACTTTAGAACTTGGTTATTCTGCTTAATTAGGAGTTGCTGCTTGAAAAAGTACTATGCTTAAAAGGAAAAAAGGCACAGAATTTTCCAAGGTGGAAAAGGTAACCTTTGTCCCCTCTCTTCTTTTATCTGAACTTCTTCAAAACAAGTATTTCAAAAGCAAGATCGATATACAATTAATGAAAACGATCGTATTTCTACTTGATAAGATGGTCACATCAGTAGCACTGAAGCTAACAAATGCATACCTGAGCTTTCTGTAAGCCATCAGCAGCTTCTATCGTGGTTCTTCGATCTAAACACACACCAGCTCCAGATTCCAAGCACTTACTAAAATAGTGAAGTGCATCCTCAACTTCTCCCAGCTGAAGATGACAACTGGAAAGGAAAAATCCCCACATGTTTACAGCACGCAATACATCATTTTCAAGCACATACCACATCATTCAGCAAGGAGCAAATAAGGACAGCACGATAAGGTCAATAAAAAGAAGACAGGCTGATAGAGCATTTAGTAGCTATTCTTGATCAGTGTGCATGGTCAAAGAGGACCACTCTTAGTGCACGGGCAGAGCATGAGGATTAGAAACAAAAAAAAAATCCACAGTCCACACGCCTTTAAAATACATGGTACATCATTTAGTATATAGCACACAGGTATCAACATATGGACACCATGTACCATCTACATATGAAGTATAACCAAACAACTCCTGTCCTTCAGATGAAGTCAACACGTGACAAATAAAAATTCAAAGAGTCATTCGCAGGTGCGGTGCAGAAAATATTGTTCACAAGTTTGGGACAGCATTCTTCTTCTGAACGAATTCTTACCATAAACAACCCCACCCTGGGAGTACACCCTCGAGAAAAAAAAGCACAAGAGAAGATATAACATATAAAAAAAATCACCAAATTTTGTTTCGCTCAAATACTTCACTAAAAGAAAATCTTTAATTTGAAAATTTGCGTAAACAAACCATATGAATGACACATCAGATATGAATGTTGTTGCATCATGCACTTTACAAAAAAAAATATAAGATCAGTACAGCCCATGCAAAGGACTTACTTAGCAGCCCTCATTTGAACTTTCAAAAAGTTGGGATCTAGACCAGAAGCCTTTATGCAATCTCTTAAAGCTTCCCTTATGTTTCCAAGAGACATTCGTGTTGCTGCACGGTTGCTATAGCAAATAACAAGAGGCTTGAGGCAGCATCCTGACATCTCACTAGAAGGAATGGAATTTATCCCACTTGTGTAAAAATCCTCGGCTTTAGACATATCCCCATTTTGATAAGCACGATTCCCCCTGGTAAAAACCAAATCCTATCCAACATAAGTATCAAATGCACGGTCTCAAAAGAAATATACATTAGCACTCATTATTAAACAATATGTAAACTATTTAGCCATTGATAGATTTTATGTAGAAACTACCTTGCTCGCCACATCTCACATGCTTCCTGAACAGAGTCGGTGGATGAGATTGAGCCTTGCTTGGCTAATTCATTTATTTCAGATTTATTTCCCACCTTTCTTTGAGGAGTAGATAAATCTTCTTCTTGTCCCTGCACAATGTCAAAAGCTATATATGAAAAAGTGGTGGCCTGTGGTGGAATTTGGACAGAAAAATAATTGACTTTGCTTACATTTGGGTTTGGGGCAACAACGTATGGTGCACATGGATTTTTCCTCCTATATTTCTTTCTAAACTGACGCTTTGGTGCTGATGAACTAATTTGTTCAGAGGATGAAGCAGAAAAGAAAAATTTCCTCCCATCTAGGTCTCCCGATCCTGAAGCAAAGGAAAATTGCATTTGATGGCTGCTTTCTGTCTTTAATCCATGTGTATCTTCAGCAGCGCCAGCATCCCTGCTACTGACCTGCACAAAGTTGAAACCAGAGCAGGGCATTTCAGCTCCAAAAACAAACTCTTTAGAGATGTAATCACCCATGAAACATCTTTCAGAACCAGAATCAGAATTCTCCGGGTTCATCTTCTCTCTAGGTTTCCCATCATCTTTATCAGTATCTAATCCTCCACTCTCTCTGAGACCAGCAATCTCGGTTGAATGCAAGATAGAGGACGCACGATTATTTTCTTGATGGTTGGAATCATTTGATGTCACAAAAGTTTCTTCAGAAAATTTCTCAGCTGTAGTTTCCTCATAAGGGGAAAAATCCATGGGTGAGTAACTGGTAGGGGTATTTAGATTTTCTTGGGCACTCCTTTCATTTTGCACATGATCTTGCTCTTGCTCTTGCTGTTGCTTGCATAAGGAATCTTGCTTCAACCGTATCCTCATTTGTGATCTTTTGCCCTTCTTTGATCTGCTATTTGCAGTAAATTCCAGTTTCTTATTTAATTCAGGAAATAGACTTGTTTTTAAACAAGAAGGATCCCATGGAGTTTTGAAGTCTGTGAAGGGCATCCCTAATCCACCCAGTGTGTTTGTAGAACTACTTTCGTTATTTTCCTTATCAACTCCAGCCACAGTTGTTGCTTCAGAAACTACATTATTTACTTGGGAGTCAAAACCACCCGATGACAATGAAGTTTGAGCAGCAGCTCCATTGAGTTGTGTATCATCATTCACTTGATCTTGAGATAATTGGGCCTCAAAAGAGCTTTGTGCACATCCTGCCTGAAATGTAAATAATCCCGAACTTGAAATTCCAATAGAAGTGCTAGCCGTATTACAACTTCTGTTTTTGTCACTGGATTCAAATTTATCACCACCAGAACTTCCAATAGAAGAGGCAGAAACCATTTTACTGCTTCTGAATACAAATGAAGAATCATCTTTAGCAGATGAATTCTTATCGTCAGTTCCATGAACGTTCTTAAACTCATTAATGTTAAGTTTCTTAATATCTTCTGGGAGATTAAATATTGGGTTCATGCTAGAAGCACTAGCTACATTACTACTATTTGCAAATGAAGCAAACGTACACTTATCATTGACACTAGAATTCAGATTACCATTTTGATCCATTGAAATACTGCAATTTAAAAAAGTTTCGCCACTTGACTTGACCTCAACAGGGCACTTTGTAACCACACTTTCATTGAGAAAGGAACTTTTCTTGCTGCTGCTAGGTGACACAAAAATACCCTTACCATTGCCTTTCACTTTATAAAGCTCGGCCTCATGCCTAACCTTCATCGTCCCAGTATCAGCAATGGCTGAATCTCCAGAACTTTCACCTGATTCTCTCTGTCCCTCGTTCGAATTTAACTTTCCATCAAACCAACTTGGACCAAACACAAAACCTGAACCAGAAACCCCCATGTTTGTACAAGTTCCATCATGAGTAGCATCAGACACAAAACCGACATCATCAGAACCCAACTTCACACCATTTCCACTAGAATATCCCTCATTGGTATTCAAACCCGATCCTAATTCACTCCTGTCATCATAAGACTCGCTGTCACCATCATTCCTGACCTTTTCATTCTCTGCTTCGCATGCATTCACACCACACTCATTCAATTGTCTCTTCTCTGAAACAAATTTCACCCCGACATTATTCCCATTAGCACCAAACACAAAACCCACGTTACCAAACTCCCCAGCCTCCATTTTTGAATCCAAAGTTGGCTCCTTTTCTCTCAATTGCCCCACACTTCCACCAAATTCTTTTTCTTTAAAATCCAATTCCACTCGAGAATTCAAATCCAAATCTAACCTCCCACTTTTTACACCCCCATTTGCACCAAACACAAAACCCACATTGGACACATTACTATCCCCATTTAAATAACTATCACTGCTACAACAATCATCACTTGCTGGTTTAAACGGGTTAAAACCCGACCCGGACCCGCACAACTCACCTGGAGCCGCTCCTCTGTTCCTCCCATGTAACCGCCTCCTCACCTTCACCAACCTCGGCCGCGCCCGACCCAACCCGATTTGCGACCCGTTTTCATTCATATCGATTTCACTTGCGCTACCAAAAACCGGAGCCTTTACACTATGGCGGTGGTTATTTTCGATTGGATTGGAATTAGGGTTTTGGAAAGAGGAAGGATGTTTGGAGGTGACGGGTGACCTGATATCGACGGCCGCAGCCGGTGACATTGGAAGCAACACAGAGGAGGAGTTTTAGTTTTTTGTGAAATCAAGGTTTTGTTTGGATTGTGAGGTGTTTGGTGTTCAGGCTTTGCTTCGTTTTGAAGGAAGCGAGAGAGAGAGAGTGGGGTTTCTGGTCTGTAAATTGTACCGCTTGTTGTTATTCGTTGAATTTAGAAGTCTTGCGTTCACACGAGTGTGTGTGTGTGTGTGTATGAAAAATGCTGATGAATGTTTTAGTTCAGAAACGAATACCCTGCAAAACAAATATATGATTTTTTAAAATTTATTTTTAAATCATAAAAATTAAGAAAAAAAATATAAAAATCCTGTTAAATTTAATGTCATGCTTTCACATAAAAATAAAAATAAAATACTTCATTTTTTTATTTAATGTCTAGTCATTTTTTTTATTTAATGTCTAGTCATTTTTAAAAAATATGAGGAAGATGGTTTCAATTGGATTTGTGAATAGTGCAGCATCAAAGTTTAATGTTATGCTTTCACATCAAAAGAAAATAAAATACTTAATTTTTTTATTTTATATAATGTCTAGTCATTTTAAAAAAAATTGAGGACGACGGTTTGAAAAGGATTTGTGAATAGTGCAGCATCAAAGTTATTCCTTTTATTTTATTTACTGTTTATTGATGTTTCAAAGGTCATTTTTTAAATTAACAAGGAGGATGATTTAAATTGGATTTATGTATAGTGCAATTTTTTTTATAATTCATAATATATGTGTGTGTGCATGAATTTAACTCATTTTTATTTTAGTATTTTAAAGTTCTTGAAGAGATTAATAATCATTGGTCGATTTTCTATATATTGTTGTTCCCAGAATAAATTTGTTATTTCATTATGCAAAAAAAATAAAAAATATTATCATATCCTTAAAAAATTTGTAATGATCAATGGACCTCTAAAAAAAAATCAAATAACCTCCACCATCAAGATTTTTTTTTCACCCAATAGATAAAATGATAATTTAACTATAATAATTCACGGTAAATTGTGTTTAGTGCTATAACAAAAGAAGCCTTATATGAACTACATTTCGTCATGGGTTGGAAGGAAAAAAAAAACATGTTTAGTTAATGCAAGCATATTTTAAAGAAAGAGAAAAGCCAACGTCAAATGATGAAAATAAAAAAAAATAACAAAAGAAAAAAAATGATAGTAATTCGTGCTTATCTATTAAA
>Ga0307515_10007152_pt1 | contig 22143 bp, 14 predicted proteins | sample 17_EM_MG_FD_194513 | JGI IMG/M metagenome (GOLD analysis project Ga0307515, IMG submission 194513) | Populus trichocarpa ectomycorrhiza microbial communities from riparian zone in the Pacific Northwest, United States - 17_EM | ecosystem: Host-associated > Plants > Roots > Unclassified | place...
GGAGGGAGAGATGAGGACGGCCGTCAGCATCGCTGCTGACTGCTGACTGCTGACGACCCCCTTCAGGGGGGTGAATTTAGTAGGCCCACCGGGGCCTGAGAGGCCCTGGATTCGAGTGCCCGAGGTGTCCACGGACAGAAGCTCCGCAAAACAATCACGCTCCTGTTGGTCAACAAGTATTGTGGCCGAACCTCAATACATCACTACACCTAAAGACCAAAGAAAAAACTGGTGACCGGACGGTCAGGACACAGACCCTCTAACCCCCCCCCCCACTAGAAAAGGCGTAGAGATGACAATGCGCTTGCTCGTCTCGGAGCACCGAAAGGAATGGCGAACCACAACAGCATCTCAAACGACCTGCTGCACAATCGACGCATCATCGCCGACGGAGAGGTGCGCCAGGTACAAGAGTCACCACGACGGCAACCGCGCGCCCATCCTCGACCTTAAGGGTACACATACCCGATCGAGTGGCGAATGCGAGTATCGAGCGCGACGACTCGACTGGCACCAAGGACCTCTTCACCTCGCTGGGGAATGCGGAATCGATGCGATTCTCGGATATCGAGGGGGAGAAGCCGCATGACGACAAAAGTACAATTAAAGATATGTCGTGGTGGGTAACACTTTTAACATGCTCGCCTTCGTTTTTCCTCCGTAGATTCTGAGTGTAGGAGTCACGCGGTTCAGGATAGCTCGAATCGTGGCGTCTGTGGGAGCATGCTCGGTACGCCAATCATCCACTCACCTCAGGCTGCCATGCATGCTACAAAGGACAAGCCTGCCATAGTCAACGGACGGATTGTCATTCGTCCGATTATGATGATTGCGCTGACATACGACGATCGGTATGGTCGAGGGACCGTAACCTTCCTTGGTTGGTAAACCTGGTTGGGTAGCTATGTCATGTAACATTAACCCCCCATGTTTGTACAGGAGGGATGCTCACAATATGGGGCTAGCCCCATGACAGCACCACTCATTAGACTCTGAGCCGGAACATTAACAACGATAATGTGTTCTAATGAGTTTTCATCAATATATATCAATGAATTGACAAAGAAATCGGATAGGTCGCCTGAAACTGACCTTGAGAGGCATGATCGGTGAATGTGATACTAAGTCCATATGATTCCTTGGTAGACATGACTGGCAAGACGAAGGGATTGGACAATAGACATTCCAACTCAGCGAGTCTTTATCTATTTCCTGCCTCTACGAAAGCTAGGCGATTCGCACTCGCGCGCCCGTAACGGACCTACAACTTCGTCGCCACCAGGATCAGCGTAGAACTCGTTATTTGCATGGGCTTATTGGCTCAGGAATCCGGTCCATCGCATGACCAGCCTTGTGCATGCTTCCGCAGGTTTAACAGGCTTCCAGATGACCCACAAGCTGCTAATCTGTCCTTACAAGGACTAATAAACTACAAATACGAGTTTACATTGTATTAGCAAGTAAACCATATCCATAGACTGACTAATACTATCATCAGGTCATGAAAACACTCACTTTATTCAAGCAACACTCTGCATCTTCAAAATTCTCCCCTCCTCAACCCAAAGATATAATCAACCAATTCCACCACATCCGGGAATCCTGGACTAATTGGGTCATTATACTCAGCTGCTTGCTGCATATCTTCTATTCATATAGATATCTCAAACAACGGAAACCTGCATAAGGACGGGTGAGCGCTATCTACATGTATTCCAACAGCCATTTTGGTCATAAGACGAATATTACGCAAGCTAAATGTCCAATTTAAACCTCTCAGTCTTCTCAGGCGGATCAATATTTTTCATGGTAAATCTCCCATTCCTCCCAATCAAATTACTTCTAAGCGAGGGCCGGAAAGCAGAAAAGGTGAAGTTCTTCAAGGGAGACCCACACTTTGCACGAAGAGTGACAATATCCTTGAGTATAGGTTTCAGCTCTGGCTCCACCAAGGGACTTTGGCCCTCGATCTGTAAGCACTGCAACCTAGGACAGAGAAGGGGCAACCTCTGCCCCTCACCACTTGTTTGTTTTATTCCAGAGGTCCCATATGCACCCATTGGAAGAAAGGCCCTGAATGAGACTACACCAAGCTGAGAGCTGATAATCAAGGTTTCAAGAGATGGTAATGACCTAAGAATTGGGATCAGATCTCCATCAAACGGCCAACCCTTCATATGCAGGAGGTTCAATTCTGACAGATTTGCATTCACTGTGATACGTTTCTCCCAAATCGTGCTGCACTCTGGATGTGAAAAGTCCAAGGCCACCTCACGGATCTGTGGAAGCTTGAATGTGGCAAGCAAGTAGGGATTATCTATATCTAATCTGGTACAGAGAGGCATCACCGTCTCTGTGAACAGGCCTGGAGAGGCAGCATAAGGATTAGGTGATTTCACCACCCTGCATCTCTCAAGCTTGTGGAAGGCGTGACCAGCCAAAAATGAAGGATTAGCATATTCCACTACCAGGACCCTGAGTTCAGAAAATAGGGGCAAAGCACAAGGCAGTGAGGTGCCTGGCCTTGGCGGTCGGCCATAGTCACGGACCGTCATCAGTTCCATGTGGTCATGAGTAAAGCGAAATTCAAGAGAAGAAAAACAGCGCAAGCGAAGATAGTCTGCCTCCTTAAAAGGTAATGAGATTGGGTAATAGGGAATTGAAGGCACCGATACGGGAATTGTGCCATGTGGAGTTGCAGTACCAAGGATAAGTTCTACACACTCTAAATTCTGGGGTTTCCTCACTGGCTCACGAATTAACCAGCGTGCACCATATCGTGAGCCAAGCCGCCCGTCAAAGCTTAACTCGAGATGCAATATGGAGTTTACCCGTGATGCCACGATACCAGAAAGGGCGACAATGAGTGCCTTGTTGTCTGGGCCCCTCAGCCATCTCCTGTAATGGAGACAGAGTGAATGCAACGATGGACACAGTGGAGCAATAGGCTGGCTTGGTGGCCCAACCATGTCAGAGGCACTGTCACCATTAGGTTCTCTGACAATAAATGCCTGGAAGAAAGTCGTGCTCAAACTATTGGGGCGGGCAAGTCGCAGCTCCAAGAATTGCAAGGCTGGTACAAGGCTCAACATGTAGACCAACAATTGCTCACTGCATTCAATGGCCAGGGTGAGGGAAGTCAGGCTGTTTGCTCCGGAAGCAACCAATGGGCATAGAACTGCAAGCTGAGGATTCCCTCTCCAGACATTCCATTGCCCACATTTCACATGCAACGTTCTGAGTGGAGGGAGGTAAAATCGTGTAAGAGGGTGAAGATTGTTGGAGTGATATGTAAAATCGAAGCAAGACGGCATAGTAACAGGTTGGAGGGCCTGGAGAATGTCACCATGGTGCGGAAATACGATACTGCACATCTTTATGGCAGGGAAAACATGACCGGCCATCCACTGGACAGAAACACACCTCAGATACAAGGAATGGAGGGTATGGGTAAGAGGAAGGGGGGCATCTGGTGGATAGAATGGGAGAAAAAGGTGGCGGGCCTCGAGGGTCTCCAGTCTGTGAAGGTGTGGAAGGATATCCACAGGGGTATCCATCCTCTTGGGCAGCAGGATCTCAAGAGTCGTGAGGGAGTGGGTGATATACAATCCCACAGGTTGCACAAGGTAAGGTACAGCAACGGGATCCGCAAGGAACACTGTCGTGAGATTGGGATAGACGTTGTTACTGATTGCATTAAGGAGTTGCTCAAAGAACTTGCCACAACCGCCGGCCACGCTGACAACTTCAAGGCGCTCCAAAGGCTGCAAGATCTGCAGGCCCTTGAAATCTCCATGAGGCGGAGGTGAAATGAGCCTAAGAGAAGACCATCTAGATGCTGCCTGGGCTGCGGCCATGAAGCATGCAATAAAGTTCTCAGCATTGAAATCGCCGCCATCTCTTTCATCCTTCGTATCAACCGTCACGTTCAAGCGCGTCTTTGTACCTTGTACAAATGCCTGGACATCTTCCTTCTGTGTTGCCCTTCTGATCATCAATCGAGTCTGGATGCCTGGAGTTGAAAGTATAATGGCATGCCAGCGTCGGCACACGAGCGACAATTTCGTTCGATGCCATGGCGAGCCTTGCACTATAAGCAGAAAGATTTCTGAGAGTATTTCGACCGGAATGAGGTCGGCTTTGCCATGTGGCAACGACGGACTCGGCCAGGACATGATTTGACGAATGCTGGTTTGCGAGCACTGGAGATGGTGAGAGTCAAGGAGAGTTCAACAGCTGCTCACTGGTCGACCTAGTACACATATATAAGGCGCATGGCTTGTCAGACAAAAGTCCCTGAGTGAGCGATGTCTCCCGTTGTGCCCGACTCGGGCCGGCGCCGGCGAATGAGTGGCCTGGCGCTCTCTCGGCTGGGAGCAAAACAAAGGTGCTAGGCAGACGGGCTTCGAGTTGATGGGAATGTTGGCAACTTATGATTGGGCGATACCAGCCTCGCGGGATCGACCGAAGCACCGGAGCCTACTTCCGTGGTTTAAGGGGTGACCGAGTCTGGTGGTCGAGGATTCAGACGTCAACGAAGCAAGGGTGCGTGCAGAAGGTACTCCACTGGTTGCTCAACTGGTCGAGGGTGATGTACGCGGATTTATATTTCTTGCAAGGTAGTTCACTCGCATCGGTGAGCCGTTCTTTCGCGCGTGCGAGGTATAGGAGAGCCTCGGGTAACGTAAGACGAGTCACAGGGCGGACCCACGCAAGAACCGACATATGAGTGACAATAGAACCACGCCCCGCACGTTCTACAGGGGAGTGGTTACCACAATTAATCCTCAACTTACTCCCTGTCTTCCCGGGCTGCACTTAGTTCTCATCTTTTGACGGGTTCATCGGAGCGAAGCCTCGTCCAAAGTTCGTTCAGGAAACCTGTCTCAAGTCCACTACAATATAGAACACTGCAGACGCCATGACTCGATTCTCTCCACTCTCTGACTCCTTCGGAACATGCACAATATGAACAGGCGCAGTTCCAGTCGGGGGTGTGATTTCCACTTCCGCATGTCAGGAGTAGGCATCCAACGCCAAGGATCAGTGGTGGACAGAGAAAGCGAGCGGCGTATGCTGAGTGATTGGATGATTCGGAGGGCGCGAGTCTACTTCGGCAGTCCTCCCATTGAAATTCACTGATGTGACACATCAGCCACGTCCGTGATGGACTGACGTACAGTACACCCGTTCGCCCTGCTTGTACACCCACCCATTCGAGTAGTATGGGAGAGGCTCGACCATGTAAGGCGTTCAATGAACGAATACCACGTCGGCGATAATCTGATAGTTGACGGTGTTCATTAGAAAGACAATGAGCAGGGGGGTATGGTGATCTCCGGATCAGAAATGAGGTTGCTCTATTCAGAAGATATGTACGAAACACACCTGATTCACCGCAGGTTGGAGAATTAAATCCGGCAACTGGCGTTCATTCGCCTTGTGTGCGCAAGTGGAGTGAAGAGGGCACAAGGTGGCCCTGGCGACGGCGACGGCGATGGGACAAGTCTGAGAAAGCAGGTGCACCTCAGCGCTAAGGTATGTGCCGATGAACGTCTGACGGGTGGGCGAATGATGACGTACGGGTGCGAGGGACGACGACTCCGGACGGCTGATCAACAGCACCGTGGTAAATACCGTTTTCCGAGGATATAGAATTGGTGGCATGGTGCGAGGGAGGCTGGCAGGGGCAGGCAGCGGCGATATGGAGTACATAGAGACTGAGGTGAGCTGTAAATGAAGGAACGAACAGTGAGCATGAGCAACACAGAGAATGAGAATGACGGACTAGAGACTAATACGCGTCTGGAGAAATCTGTGGGTCTTCGCTGTCCAATCTGGGGTGAGAAAATAGACCCAATGGCAGTTTCATTGGTAGGGCGGAACTGTACATCGGGTACATTTTTTTGGGTATGAACTTGGTGTTCGGTCCAAGTCGGGTGGCGGAAATCCGGCGAGTACACAGTGGCCAGGATTCGTATTCGGACGAGAAAAGCATTTGAAAGATGGGCGCAAAAAGGGTGCAGGGGTGAGCGCTTCGATTACTCGGTGGGTGCGGGTGCTACTCCCCACTTTGGGTGACGCGGGCGTATCGGTAGTGCTCACAAGAGGGAATTAACACTGCTGTAATCCGATCAGTCACGTCCCTCATATGGTGATACACCGTCGTCTGTCTCGAGATCATGTGGGTGAGAGGGAATTTTGCCATGGAGAGGGTTCAATGAAGCACTACCACTCTGGCAACGACGATGAGGTTCTGTTCTGACCGATGTCGGCTGTCGCCGCTGTGTATCACGATCCACCCAGAATGACGATCGCGTGTCCAGAAGCATAGCGCGACATAAGTCTGAGTTCATCGCAGGTGAGCGAGTACATTCCCGTAATTGGAGTCAAGTGCCCTTCTTTGCGCCTGTTGAAATGAACCTGGTATCAGTGGGCCTCCTGTGGAGCGACGAGGATGGCGGAGACGAGCGCGAGGATAGGCGCACCTCGAGTCAAGCTAGATGCGAATAAGAGGACTGGTTCAAGACCGAACCGCGAACCGCGATGGAATTTCAAGGACAACCCGGGCGCTCTGATCGGCGGTATCGTGGCAAAGCTAGTCTGTTCAGGATGCACTATTCGTGGCGCAGTGCAATAGATGACTTCCTCTGTACCTCAGAGTGTCCGCCAGAGTGGAAGGTACGATTTCGTAGAGTCGTAGGCAGGCACCCAGGCGTGGCACTGAGTGAGGAATGGGGGGATATGGAGTCACTTGAACTGTACGTGAAGCAAGAAACGGTGAGCACGACATTCAACTCGGAGCGTGAGCCCGACGAACCTGGGGATGGAATGTGCGCTTTCGGTCGCGAGATGGGCCAATATGGATGGCACTACTGAGAAGAGAATCTACACTAGGCGGATGTGCAGGACTTGTTACAAATGGAATGGGACGGAACGTCTGGTTTTCGTTTGGTGGTTTAGTGAGCACGAGATGGTACAAGCGACGGTAATCGAAAGCGAGAAATGTTGCCGTCATGTCGGCACAGGGTCCAAGTGCCAAGGGTGCCTCTTAGCTTCTACCCAAATACGGGCGTTTGGCCTTTCGATGGTATTTTAGTGTACTGAGACTTGGTGGGCGGTTGGGTTAACGTCATTTGAGCCTCGGAGAGTGAGCCTGGCACTGCTCTCACCTTGCATTTTTGGCAACTAAGTGAATAACGAGCGGCGCTTGGTTATCGTCGCGCGCGTGGTGGAGCAAGTTTCATGGGTCTCATCCGCTTCTATGTGCTTTCGTAGTTGCTTTCTGGTGGTGACGATCCGCTCAGCTGCCGATATATGATCGATCGACCAGTGAGCCCGCCAAAGCAGATCGTCGTACGTGTACTTATACGCGAATGAGTGTTGGATAGACGCTCTACGCATGTTTACTGTGTAATCTGGGAGCGAATGAACAATGAGGCGCGTTCGTCGGGGTCAAGAGACATAGATGCGGCGAGATACTCTTCCCTCTCAGAGATCGACGATCTCGTCCAGTCTCGAACGTTGACTATCACCCCAATATACCTCGCCTTCGCAGACTTCAAGGCGTCCCTAAGCGGTATCTTGGATCCAACCCTTTAAGGCATTCATCGAGCGAAGCCTCTGTCCGAGCCCTCGTTAATTCAAACGGCCAGAGCGAACCAGTCTCAATTTCACTACGGTACAGAACACTACAGACGCTACGAACTGATGTCTCCCTGGTCTCACACTCCTTCGCAACAAACACGATGTGACCAGGTGCGATTCCAGTGAAGGCTACAGACCAACGGGCACCTCCGCGTGTCAGGATGCCGCAAATCCAGGGCCGAGGATCCAGAGGAGATGCGCGCATGGTGAATGCTTCAATGACTCGCAGGATGCGACTCTACTTGGACGCACCTTGGTAGCCCTCACATACGAATCCACCGATGTGACTCCATCACCCATGTCCGTATGTACCAACCACTCGTTCGGTCTGCCTCGATTCTGCGATTCCAACGGCGTGGGAGGGGTCCTGCCCATGCAGAGTGTTCAATGAAGAATACCACGTCGTCGGTGGCGCTCACTAGAAAGGAATGGACGGGGCGTCTCGATCAGAGTGAAGGTGGCGCATCCAGAAGTGCAGTGCTGGGCACTTAATTTCATTTCGGCTCGTAGATGATCCTGGCAACTGCCTCGTTCATGGCGCCGTTCTCTGGTGGCTTGTGAGTTTGTACGGATGTAGGGAGGCCGAGCACGGGCAGGGTGGAGTACATGATGGAACATAGAGACCGAGCTAGCCGTAAGTGAAGAAACGGGCAGTGAGCATGAGCAGCACAGAGAACGAGCATGAAGGAGTTCGCTGGGCTTCTTTGCCGTCCAAGTTTTTTTTCATTTTGGTAAGTATGCGCGTGGTATAGGGCCCAAGGTGGTGATGGTGAGGTTCTTACTGCTACCCGACGAGCGACGGGCACGCGGTGATGCAGCGAGTCCGCGGTGACCGGGTTTTGGTGACCTACCGCCCCTAGGCCGTCCTGCTCGTACACTGGTGTTTGCTCTGAGATCCACAGCGTGGGGCATGGGGAGGGTTCGATGCACGCCCGCCCCGCGATTGAGGCCCCGACCGACGCGCCGTGTGTATCACGATCCACAGTCTCTTCATCAGAACGACGATCGCACATCCAGAAGCAAAGCAGGACGTAAGCTCGAGTTCATTGCAGTCGTGTGAGTCGACTCCCGTGACTGACCCAGAGCCGTTCGTTCCCACCTGCTAGAGCGAAGACAGATATCAGTGGGCCTCCTGCCGAGCGACAAGGACCACGGGGACAAGTACGAAAATAGGCGCACTTCGACTCAAGCTAGACGCGAATACGAGGACTGGTGCCAGACCGAACGGCGAGTCGCGTTGGAACTTCGAAGACAACCCCGGAGGATCTGATCGGCGGCGTCGTGGCAACACTCATCTGCTAAGGGTACATGATTTGCGGCGCGGTGCAACAATAGATGACTCCTCCGTACCTTGGGGTTCTCGTCGGGGTGGAAAGTACGATATCGTGGAGCTGTAGGCTGGCACCTAGGATTTGAATGGAGAGAATGGAGTGACTTGAACTCTAAGTGAAGGAAGAAAGAGTGAGCGCGGGTTCCAACTCGAAAATGCCAGCTCGCTCGACGAACCTGGGAACGGAATTTGCGCTTTCGCTCGCGAGATGGGCCAATATGGATGATATCACTGAGAAGAGGGTATGCTCTAGGCAAGTAGACAAGACCGATTACAGTGGAAAACTTGGCCAGACTTCTTCGTCCTTGATCCTTTGATCTAACGATTTTGATAAAGCGAATTCCAGAACATCTGGTGTGTGTTTGGTGATTTTAGTGAGTACGAGGTGGTGCAAGCCACGGGAATCGAAAGAGGGAAAGTCGCAGTACTGCAGGCGCAGGGTCCAAGTGCTTACGATCCCTCTTAGCTGCTACCCAAACCCAACCCTTCGACCTTCGACGGTATCCTGGTGTACTGAGACTTGGTAGACGGTTGGGTTCACTTCATTCGTGCCCCGGAGCTTCCGCGATACGACGAGCACCCTCAATTCCGAGGATGGCCATCAAACCTCAATGTTCAGCCGTTAGGCGGCATTTCATTCCATTTGCTTCGACTCAAATATTCAACATCTTACATTCAACTCAGCCCCCCTTAGCTAATCGGTGCGCGACCACAATACGAACAAGGGTGAATCGGGTATCTAGTTCATGATCACAAAGTCGAGCCACCTGTGCAATTAATGACGGTCGTGGCGTTCCTATGCGACCAGATATCGATCTCCACTTCATTGATGGGTGACAGAATCCCACGTGAATATTTTGTTGTCGGAAAAGTCGATGGAAATCTCACCTTCCTGGTCGGCTCAATTACACTGGCTTCAACGCTGGGAAGAAGAAATCAGGCTTGATCGTGCATGTTCCTGCCCAGTAAAATGCGCTCTCACGCCCTCCCTGCTGCTCCACAATCGTAGGAAATTACATCTCGCTTGTAGTTGATACTATCAGCCAGCGAGGAGATTCTTTTCGCGAGTACGAGGTAAAAACGGGCCTTGTGTGGGATATCTCAAACAACGGAAACCTGCATATGGACGGGAGGGCGCTATCTACATGTATTCTAACAGCCATTTTGGTCATAAAACGAATGCCACCCAAGCTAAATGTCTAATTTAAAAGATTTCGCTCCCTGAGGCAGGACAATCTTTCCCATCGTAAAGCTCCCATTCCTCCCAATCAGCTCAAACCGTCTTCTAGGCTCCGGCCAGGACTCAGAAAAAGTAAAGCCCTTCAAGGGAGACCCACACTCTGCACGAAGAGTGACAATATCCTTGAGAATAGGTATCAGCTCTCGCTCCAAGGAGAGATCTTGACCCTCAATCTGTAAACTCTGCAACCTAGGACAGAGAAGGTCCAACCTCTGCCGCTGACTACTGGTTCGTTTCAACCCAGAGGTCCCATTTGCGTCGATTGGAAGAAACGCCCTGAATGACACGACACCAAGCTGAGAGCTGATAATCAATGTTTCAAGCAATTGTAACGATCTCAGGATTGGGATTAGATCTCCATTAAGCGGCCATCTCTTGATATGTAGGAGATTCAATCCTGACAGATTTGCATTCACTGCGATATGTTTCTCCCAAATCGCGCTGCACTCTGGATGGGAAAAGTCCAAGGATACCTCATGGATCTGTGGAAGCTTGAAGGTGGCAAGCAAGTAGGGATCGTCTATATCTACTCTGGTGCAGACTGGCATCTCTGTCTCTGTGAACAGACTCGGAGAGGGAAGAAAAGAATGAGGTGATTTCACCACCCTGCATCTCTCGAGCTTGTAGAAGGTGTGACCAGCCAAAAATGAAGGATTAATCTCTTCCACTACCAGGACCCTGAGTGCGGAAAAAAGGGGCAAAGTACGAGGCAGTGAAGGTGGCAGCGGCGGTCGGACATAGTTACATACCATCAGTTCCATGTGTTCATGAGTAAACTGAAATTCAGAAACAGGGCTGGAACGAAGATCCCACAAACCAAGATATTCCGCCTCCTTAAAAGGTAATGGAACATCGCTATCCAGAGGCAAGGCCCCTGATATAGGGATTATGCCATGCGGAGTCGAAATACCAAGCATAAGATCCACAGGGTCCATTGTAAAGAACCGAGGCTTTAAATGCAGGAATTTCCTCGTTGCACCAATTGTCCAGCTTGTCTTAGGCGCTTCGTCAAAGCTCAACATGAGTCCGAATGAGGGGTGTCGATGCCGTGATGCCTTAATGTCACCAAAGACTACCATGAGTGCCTTTTTGTCTGGGCCCCTCAGCCACCTCCTGTACCGCAGTCGAAATGACCACAATGATGGACAGGATGGAGCAATGGTCTGGATTGGTGGCCTAACCATGTCAGAGGCATTATTAACATTAGGTTCCCTGAGAATAAATGCCTGGAAGAAAACCATGCTTAGGGCATTGGGGCTGGCAAGTCTCAGCGATAAGAATTTCAAGGCTGGTACAAGCCTCAACATGTAGATCAGCAACTGCTCCCTGCAATTAACATCCAGTTGCAAATCAGTCAGGCTCTGTGCTCCAACAGTAAATATAGGGTATAGAATGGCGAGCTGACGGTTCCCTCTCCAGGTATTCCACTGCCCACTTTTCACATCCAATCGAGATAGTGAAGGGAGGTAAAAATGTGTAAGGGGGTGAAGATCATTGGAGTTATATGTAAGCAAGTTGCATGACGGCATAGTAACGGGCTGGAGGGCCTGGATAGTGTCAATATGGTGCGGAAATATCATACCGCATGTCATTAGGGCAGGGAAAATATGTCCAGCCATCCACTGGATAGAAACGGACTTCAGATGCAAGTCACGCAGGGTATGGATAAGAGGAAAGGAGGCATCTGGTGGATAGAATGGGAGGCAAAGGTTTCGGGCCTCAAAGACCTCCAGCCTGTGAAGGTGTGGAAGGATATCTACGGGGTTATCCAACCTCTTGGACAAGTGGATCTTAAGAGTCGTGAGGAAGTGGGTGATATGCAAACCCGCAGGTTGCACAAGGTAGAGAACAGCAGCCGGATCCTCAATCTCGATTGAAGTGAGATTTGGGGAAGCACTTCTTCTGATTGCAGTCATGAGTGGCTCAAGGAACCCGTCAAAACCACGAGCCACTTTGAAGGATTCAAGGTGCATCAATGGTTGCCAGATCCGGACGTCGATGCATTCCCCAAGAGGTGGAGGTGAAATGAGGTTAAGAGAGGACCATCTAGATGCTGCCTGGGCTGCGGCCATGAAGCATGCAAGAAAGTTCTCAGCATTGAAATCGCTGCCATCCGTTTCATCATTCATATCAACCCTCACATCCAAGCGCGTCTTTGTACCTTGTACAAATGCCTGGACGACTTCCTTCTGAGTTGCCCTTCTGATCGTCAATCGAGAATGGATGCCTGGAGTTGAAAGCAGAATGGCATGCCAGCGTCGGCACACAAGCATCAAGCGCTCTCGATACCTCGACCCATTTTGCACTATGAGCAGAAATATTTCAGAGAGTATTTCGACTGGAATGAGGTCGGCTTTGCCGGGTGGCAGCAACGGACGGATCTCTGGCCGGTCCGAGTCCGAGCCCCAGTCTGAGTACCAGGCCATGATTTGACAAAGGCTACTTCACGAGCACTGGGGAGATGGAAAGAGTCGAAGAGTGTTCAACAGCTCCGTGGGCGATCCGCAGAAAAGGCGCGTGGCTTGTCAGACAATTGTCACTGGGCGCTTTCGAGGCGAGGAGAAGGTATTTAGTCAGAGAGTGTGCCAAGTCAACGGATACCTATAGTCGGCTACTTGATTGGAATGCCGGCGACGTGTGATTGGGTCTCTGTCTCTGTCTGTCTGTCTGGACTCAAAGCCGACCCGCACACCGCCAGCTCGGACTGAGGCGAAAGCGCGCTTCGACCTTCGACTATCACACACATTCTGTGAAGAGGCGTCTCCGTCAAACCCTCGCTACAGACGACTGCTGACCCCACAACTTAAATTCTCCACGCTCTCTGCATGCACCACTCTAGTCGGAGTCGGGGCTGCAGGCTACCTCTGCGAATATACGGCGAGTCTGGTGGCCGAGGATCCGGATGTCGATGATATAAGGACGCGTTGAGAAGCGCGATCCGCAAAAAAGGCGCAGGGTTTATCAGATCAGACAAATGTCACTGAGTGGGCGATTTCGCTCGATAGGACTTCCGAGGAGGTATTCTGTTGGATAAAGTGTGCGGAGTTATCATAATTGGATACTCATAAGTTCAGTGCCCGACTCGCGCGCTGGCCAGTGAGCAGCCAGACGTGGTGCTGTGCACAGCAAAATTGTACAGGCTCGATCGGCTTATGTTGGCGACATGTGATTGGGCAATACCAGCCTCGCGAGCCTTCACCTGAAAATCCCAGCCTCGTCCAAGCCTTTTTCGCAGAAACGCCTCGAATCCTCTACACTACAATCGACTGATAACGCTACGACTTAAATTCTCCCCGCTCTCTGCATCCTCCGCAACGAAGCCTACGTGAAGCGTGAACAAGCACTTGTTCCAGTCGGAGTCGCGGCTGGGATTGTGGCCTACATCCGTGGTTTGAGGGTGAACGAGTCTGGTGGCCGAGAATATAATTCAGACGTCCACAAAGCAAGGGTGCGTTCAAAAGGTACTCCACTAGGTACTCCACTGGTCGGGTGATGTACGTCGCTCTGTAGTGCTTGCAAGGTAAATTCACTCGCATCGGTGAGCCGTTCTTTCGCGCGTGCGAGGTATAGGAGAGCCTCGAGTAGGACGAGTCAGAGGGCGGACCGATACAAGAACCGACATACGAGTGACGATAGAACCACGCCCCGCATGTTCTACCGGGGAGTGGCTACCACCATACCTCAACTTACTCCCAGTCTTCGCGGACTGCACTCGGTTCTCATCTTTTCACAGGAACTTCGGAGCGAAATTTCTGCCCAAATCTCGCTCAGGAAACCTGTCTCGAATTCACTACAATACAAAACACTGCAGACGCTATGTCTCGGTTTTTCTCCGCACTCTGACTCCTTCGAAACAAGCACAATATGAACAGGCGCAGTTCCAGTCGGGGCTGTGATTTCCAAGAGCGATAGGCCACTCTCGCACGGCGGGAGTGGGCGTCCAACGCCGAGAATCAGTGGTGGACAGAAAAGGCGAGGCGTGTACGCTGAGTGCTTGGATGATTCGGAGGGTGCGAGTCCACTTCGGTAGCCCTCCTATTGGAAATCACTGGTGTGACACATCAGCTATGTCCGTGATGGAATGACGTACAGTCCACTCGTTCGCCCTGCCTGTACACCCACCCATTCCAACAGTGTGGAAGGGGTCTCGACTATGTAGAGCGTTCAATGAATGAATACCATGTCGGCGATGAGCTGATGGTTGACGTTGTTCACTAGAAAGACAAGGAGCAGGGGTGCATGGTGATCTCTGGATCAGAATGAGGTTAGTATATCCAGAAGGTATGTATGAAACCCACCTGATTCACGCAGGCTGGAGAACCGACTCCGGTAACTGTGTTCATCCGCCTTGTGTGCGCGAGTAGAGTGAAGAGGACACAAGGTGGCCCTGGCGACGGCGACGGCGACGGGACAAGCCTGAGAAAGCAGGCGCACCTCAGCGCTAAGGTGGACATGAATATGCCGAACAATGAACGTCTGACGGGTGAGCGAACGATGAGGTGCGGGTCCGAGGGACGACAACCCCAGACGGCCGATCGCCGTGGTAGATATCGTTTGCTGAGGATACAGCATTGGTGGCATGGTGCGATCGAGGCACTGTTGGCTTACGAGTTTGTAACGCCGCAGGGAGGTTGGCACGGGGGCAGGCAGTCGCGGCATGGAGCACAGGATGGAACAGAGAGACCGAGTTGAGCTGTAAGTGAAGGAACGAACAGTGAGAATGAGCAGCACAGAGAATGAGCATGATGGACTAGGGACGAATATGCGTCTGGAGACATCCGTGGGTCTTCGCTTTCCAATCTGGGGTGAGGAAATAGACCTAATGCCATTTTCATTGGTAGCGCGGAACATCTTGTACAATTTTGAGGGTATGAGCCTGGCGTTGGGTCCAAGTGGTGACGCTGTTGTTGCTACCTGAAGAGCGGCGGGCCCGTCGGGGGTGGCGGAAATCCGGCGATTACACAGTGGCCAAGATTCGTATTCGGAAGAGAGAGCATTCGAAGGGTGAGTGCAAAAGGTGCAGAGGCGAGCTCTTCGAGTACTCAGTGGGTACAGGTGCTACTCTCCACTCTGGGTGATGCAGGCGTCTCGGTAATCCTCACAAGAGGGAATTGACACTGCTGCAAACCCATCCGTTACGTTCCTCATATGGTGATACACGTTGTCTGACCTGAGATCATGCGGGTGAAGGAAATTTGCGCATGGAGAGGATTCAACGAAGCACTATCCCACTGACCACGACGATGTGGTTCGGTTCTGATCAATGTCGGCTGTCACCGCTGTGTATCACGACCAACCAGAATGACGACCGCATCCAGAAGCATAGTGCGACATAAGGTTGAGTTCATTGCAGGTGAGCGAGTACATTCCTGTAATTGGAGTCAAGTACCCTTCTTTGCGCCTGTTGAAATGAACCTGGTATCAGTGGGCCTCCTGTGGAACGACAAGGATGGCGGGTACGAGCCCGAGGATAGGCGCACCTCGAAAGACCGACGTGCGAGCCGCGATGGAATTTCGAGGACAGCCCAGGCGGTCTGTTCGGCGGCGTCGTGGCAAAGCTAGTCTATTAAGGATGAACTATTCGCAGCGCAGCGCAACCACAGATGACATCCTCTGTACTTCGGAGTGTTCGCCAGAGTGGAAGGTACGAGTTCGTAGAGTAGTAGGAAGGCACCCAGACGTCGCCCCGAGCGTGGAATGAGAGTATATGGAGTCGCCTGAGCTGTACGTGAAGCAAGAAACAGTGAGCACGACATTCAACTCGGAGTGTCAGCCCGACGAACCTGGGGGCAGAATTTGCGCTTTCGGTCGCGAGATGGGCCAATATGGATGACACTACTTGGAAGAGAATATACACTAGGCAGACGTGCAAGACTTGGTACAGTGGAAAAATTGGTGAGACTTCTTCGCCTTCGATTAGACGGAGCAAATTTGTCATGGAATGGGACGGAACATCTGGTCTTCGTTTGGTGGTTTAGTGAGCACGACGTGGTACAAGCGACGGTAATTGAAAGCGAGAAATGTTGCAGTCATGTCGGCGCAGGGTCCAAGTGCTAAGGGTGCCTCTTAGCTTCTAGCCAAATGCGGCCGCTTGGCCTTGTCATGGTATTTTAGTGTGCCGAAACTTGGTAGGCGGTTGGGTGAACTTCATTCGAGCCTCTTAGGTTCTGCGATACGACGAGTACCCTCAATCCCGAGGGTGATCATCAAACCTCAATGTTCAGTCTCTGGGCAGCACTTCATATCATCAGCCCCGACTTAGCTATTCAGCAGCTTACATTCGAATTCGTCTCAACCCTCCCCGACTAAACTGGTGCGATACGCGACCAAAATACGAATGAGCGGGCTTACGAGGTTGGGCAAGTAGAGTCGGGGTTGATCAGCGAGCATGGATAGCGAGCATGGGTAGGTTATCCTTGGTACGCCCTGTGATACTAATTTCATGGGGTAGTGGATATGTTTAGCGTAATGTTACGCTGGCTCTATTTAGCCCATGCCACGAACAAGACCACATTGTTGTTCCTGCTCGACACTCCTCCACCGAAATCATTAGAGTGTGCTTGGATCGACTCTGCAACTTGTAGGACGGTATTTGTGAGGTCGCTGGGCCTCTTTCACATCTTCTCAACCATTAAATCTCTCCCATATTGCACAGTGTGGCATAATCCTGGTTCAGCCCGCCGGAACTCTGCTTCTGGGGAGACCATCTCACGGCGCCCAGCGAGGCCGCCAACGCGAGTCGCCGTATGGGTACCCGAGTGGGTCTTGCATAGACGTTCTACGCAAGTTTACTGTCCAATGTGCAATGTGGGAGCAAGTCGACAATGAGCCGCGTTCGTCGGTCGGGGTCTGCATACTCTTCCCTCTCGGTCTCAAACATTGGCTATCGAGTGAGTACGTGTACTTCTGAACAGTCGATTAGAATATTAACTAATATCGGCCTGGGAAATTATTTCAGTTCCAGCATTCGGTGTCCCGTTGGGTTCAGTGGCAAGGCGAAATTTGGTTAGTTCTCTCTCTGTTCATGAGTGAGAGTCTATAGTTTTAGTCCAGTCCTTGACATTTTCTACCAGGTCTCCTCTCGCAGTGTGGGCCTGTCCGAGTCTTTGTCGCACCTTGCTTGACCGTCCATGCTCCTGCCTAGCAAAAGCCTCTCGCGCGTGCACCCACCTGCTCCACAATCGTAGAAAATTAAATATCCTTTGTAATCGATGCTATCAGCCGTGAGGATATTTCTTTCGTGAGTACGAGGTAAAAACCAGCCTTGTGTTGGATATCTCAAACAACGGAAATCTGCATATCTACGGGAGGGCGTTATCTACATGTATTCCAACGGCCAATTTGGTCATAAGACGAACACTACACAAGCGACATGTCCAATTTGAATTTCTTAACCCCCTTAGACAAAACAAGCTTTTCCATCATAAAGCCCCCGTTCTTCCCAATCAGCTCAAGCTGGCTTCCAGGATCAATGAGCAGGAACCCGAACTTGTACCGCCCGAGCTCAGAAAATGCAAATTGCTTCAAGGCAGATCCACATTCTGCACGAAGAGTGACTATATCCTTGAGAATAGGGATCAGCTCTGGCCCCACCGAGAGATATCGACCCTCAATCTGTAAACTCTGCAACCTAGGACAGAGAAGGTCCAACTTCTGCCCCTCGCTACTGGTGCGTTTCAACCCAGAGGTCCCATTTGCGTCGATTGGAAGAAACGCCCTGAATGACACGACATCAAGCCGAGAGCTGATAATCAATGTTTCAAGTAATTGTAATGATCTAAGGATTGGGATTAGATCTCCATTAAGCGGCCATTTCTTCATATGTAGGAGATTCAATCCCGACAGATTTGCATTCACTGCGATATGTTTCTCCCAAATCGTGCTGCACTCCGGATGTGAAAAGTCCAAGGATACCTCATGGATTTGTGGAAGCTTGAAGGTGGCAAGCAAGTAGGGATCACCTATATCTACTCTGGTGCAGACAGGCATCTCTGTCTCTATGAACAGACCTGGAGAGGGAAGAAGAGACTCAGATGATTTCACCACCCTGCATTTCTCGAGCTTATGGAAGGTGTGGCCAGCCAAAAATGAAGGATTGACTCCTTCCAATACCAGGGCCCTGAGCGCAGAAAAAAGGGGCAAAGTATGAGGCAGTGAAGGTGGCAGTGGCGGCCGGACATGGTTATATACCATCAGTTCCATGCGCTCATGAGTAAACTGAATTTCAGCCAAAGGGCTGGAACGAAAATTACACAAAGCAAGATATTCCGCCTCCTTAAAAGGTAATGGACCAACGCTATCCAGAAGCAACTCTCCTGATATGGGGATCATGCCATGTGGAGTCGAAATACCAAGCATAAGCCTCGCATGGCCCTTTGCAAAGCACCGAGGCTTTAAATGTAGGAACTTGCTCGTTGGACCAAATGACCAGCTTGACTTAGGCGCTTCGTCAAAGCAGAGTTTGAATGAGAGAGGTTCCTTCGGATTCCGTGATGCCACAATGCCACCAAAGACTGCAATGAGTGCCTTCTTGTCTGGGCCCCTCAGCCACCTCCTGTACCGGAGTTGAAGTGACCTCAATGATGGCCAGGATGGAGCAATGGCCTGGCTTAGTGGCCTAACCATGTCAGAGGCATTATCAGCATTAGGTTCTCTGACGATAAATGCCTGGAAGAAAGCGATGCTCAAAGCATTGGGGCTGGCAATTCCCAGCGATAAATGTTTCAAGGCTGGTACAAGCCTCAACATATAGATCAGCAACTGTCCCCCACAAGTAACATCCAGTTGCAAGCCAGTCAGGCTCTGTGCTCCAGCAGTAAATATAGGGTTTAGAGCGGCGAGCTGACGATTCCCTCTCCATGTATTCCACTGCCCACTTTTCACATCCAATTCAGAGAGTGGAGGTAGGTAAAAATGTGTGAGGGGGTGGAGATTATTGGAGTGGTAAGTAAAATAGGAGCAAGACCGCATAGTAACAGGTTGGAGGGCATGGACAGTGTCCACATGGTGCGGAAATGTGATATGGCATGTCAATAGGGCAGGGAAAACATGTCCGGCCATCCACTGCACAGAAACAGACTTCAGATGCAAGTCACGCAGGGAATCGATAAGAGGAAGGGAGGCATCTGGTGGATAGAATGGGAGGCAAAGGTTTCGGGCCTCAAAGACCTCCACCCTGTGAAGGTGTGGAAGGATATCCACAGGGCCATCCATCCTCTTGGATAGCCGGACCTTAAGAGTCGTGAGTGAGTGAGTGATATGAACACCTGCAGGTTGCACAAGGTAGAGTACGGCAACCGAATCTTCCACCTCGATTGATGTGAGATTGGCAGCACTTCTTCTGATTGCAGTCATGAGTGACTCAAGGAACCCGCCAAAGCCGCGAGCCACTTTGAAGGATTCAAGGTGCACCAAAGGGTGCCAGATCCGGAGGTCGGTGCATTCTCCAAGGGGTGGAGGTGAAATGAGGTTAAGAGAGGTCCATCTGGATGCTGCCTGGGCTGCGGCCGTGAAGCATGCAAGAAAGTTCTCAGGATTGAAATCGCTGTCGTCCGTTTCATCACTCATATCAACCCTCACGTCCAAGTGCGTCTTTGTACCTTGTACAAATGCCTGGACGACTTCGTTCTGAGTTGCCCTTCTGATTGTCAATCGAGAATGGATGCCTGGAGTTGTAAGCATAATGGCACGCCAGCGTCGGCACACGAGCATCAAGTGCTCTCGATACCTCGACAAATCTTGCACTACGAGCAGAAAGATTTCAGAGAGTATTTCGACTGGAATGAGGTCGGCTTTGCCGGGTGGCAGCAACGGACGGTCCCAGTCCCGCCAGTCCGAATCCCAGTCCCAGTCGCACTCCGAGTCCGAGTCCGAGTTCCAGTCCGAGTCCCAGCCCATGATTTGACAAAGGCTACTTCACGAGCACTGGGGAGATGGAAAGAGTCAAAGAGTGTTCAGCAGCAGCAGGCATACACTCGTGCACCGTGCGCGATCCGCAAAAAAGGCGCGTGGCTTGTCAGACAAATGTCACTGGGCGCTTTCGCGGCGGGGATAAGGTATTCTGTCAGAGAGTGTGTGAAGTCCACTGGATACCTATAGTCGGCTACCTGATTGGAATACCAGCGACGTGTGATTGGATCTCAGGCCCACCGTCTCGACTCAAAGACGACCCGCACACCGCCAGCTCGGACTGAGGCGAAAGTGCGCTTCGAGCTTCGGCTATCACACACATTACGTGAGGAGTCTTCGTCAAACCCTCGCTACAGACGACTGCTGACCCCACAACTTAAATCCTCCGGCCACGCTCTCTGCACCACTTTAGTCGGAGTCGGGGCTACAGGCTACTTCTGCGAATATACGGCGAGTCTGGTGGCCGAGGACCCAAATGTCGATGATGTAAGGATGCGTTGAGAGATCACTGAGCGGGCGATTTCGCGCGATAGGACTTCCGAGGAGGTATTCTGTCGGAGAAAGTGTGCTGAGTTCATTGGATACTCATACGGTCAGTGCCCGACTCGCGCGCTGGCCAATGAGCAGCCTGACGTTCTCTCGGCTGGTAGCGAGCTAAAGGTGCTGGGCACAGTAAAATTGTACAGGCTCGATCGGCTTGGAATGTTGGCGACATGTGATTGGGTGATACCAGCCTCGCGGGCCTTCACCTGAAAAATTCCAGCCCCGTCCAAACCTTTTTCGCAGAAACGCCTCGACTGATAATGCTACGACTTAAATTCTCCCCGCTCTCTGCATCCTCTGCAACGAGCCCTACATGAAGCGTGAACAAGCACTTGTTCCAGTCGGGGTCGCGGCTGGGATTCGATTGCGGCCTATTTCTGTGGTTTAAGGGTGACCGAGTTTAGTGGCCGAGGATTCAGACGTCGACAAAGCAAGGGTACATCGAGAAGGCATTCCACTGGGTATTCCACTGGTCGGGGCGATGTCCGCGGCTTTGTAGTTCTCGCAAGGTAGGTTCACTCGCATCGGTGAGCCGTTCTTCGCGCGTGCGGGGTATAGGAGAGCCTCGAGTAGGACGAGTCAGAGGGCGGACCGATGCAAGAACCGACATATGAGTGACGATAGAACCACGCCGGGGAGTGGTTACCACCATACCTCAACTTACTCCCTGTCTTCCCGGGCTGCACTTAGTTCCCATCTTTTGACGGGTTCACCGGCGCGAATCATCTGTCCAAACCTCGCTCAGGAAACCTGCTCGAATTCACTACAATACAGAACGCTGCAGACGCTATAGCTCGATTTCTCTCCGCTCTCTGACTCCTTCGAACAAGCACAATATGAACAGGCGCAGTTCCAGTCGGGGCTGTGGTTTCCAAGAGCGACAGGCCGGGCGTCCAACGCCGAGGATCAGTGGTGGACAGAGAAAGCGAGGGGTGTATGCTGAGTGCTTGGAGGATTCGGAGGGTGCGAGTCCACTGTGGTGGTCCACCTATTGCAATTCACTGATGTGACACATCAGCTATGTCCATGATGGAACGACGTACAGTCCACTCGTTCGCCCTGCTTGTACAGCCGACCATTCCAACTGTGTAAGAGGGGTCTCGACTACGTCGAGCGTTCAATTAATGAATACCATGTCAGCGATGATCTGATGGTTGACGTCGTACACTAGAAAGACAAGGAGGCCTGGCGAAGGCGGGGAAGGCAGGCGTACCTCAACGCTAAGGTGGACGTGGATATGCCGAACAATGAACATCTGACGGGTGAGCGAACGGTGACGTACTGGTACGAGGGACGACAACTCTCAGACGGCCGATCAGCAGCACCGTGGGAAATATCGTTTACGGGAGATATAGCATTGGTGGTATGGTGCGAACGAGGCTTGGTTACCTTGTGAGTTTGTAACGTCACAGGGAGGCTAGCACGGGGCCAAGCAGGAGCGACATGAAGTACAGGACGGAACATAGAACCGAGT
>Ga0307515_10007153_pt1 | contig 22142 bp, 17 predicted proteins | sample 17_EM_MG_FD_194513 | JGI IMG/M metagenome (GOLD analysis project Ga0307515, IMG submission 194513) | Populus trichocarpa ectomycorrhiza microbial communities from riparian zone in the Pacific Northwest, United States - 17_EM | ecosystem: Host-associated > Plants > Roots > Unclassified | place...
ATATTGTAAATATCGTGGATATTGCAGATATTGCGAATATCGCGAATGGAATCAATTAATCTAATGTCAAATGTCCACTAAATTTAATTGCGTTATTTAAGCTTCGTGCTTTTAACAAGGTAGGATCTTAGTAAGGCCATCGGCAGGTATCTTATCTATAAGGACCCATTAAACATTAATCTTTTTATCTTAGACTTTCTATCTTAGCTAGTGCTGATAGACGTCGATATATTAAACCTTAGTATTAAGCTTTAGTATATTCTGTCTTAGAAGCCATACGGTTTATATATTGTCGCAGAATACGGTAAAATCGCGTTCTAAATTAAAGCTAATTGCCTTAAAGAATTGTTGCCATTAGATGATTTTAACGGCAGTAATAGACAGAAAGAGAAGCTCTACTTTAGTAGTTAAGTGGGTAACAGATCGCTATAGGGTTGCTTTCTAATTAATTAGTCCTTTAAATAGCATAAAAAGATATCCTTAAGAGCTCTGTCTAGTTTCTATATGGTCCGTAAATGCTATATTAGATACTCCGTAAAAGGTAACTTCTTCTTCTTTAGGTTTCTGAAGTAGACATAGGCTCTAAATACCTCGCTAGAGTATTTAATAGCTGTAGATTTTGTTCTAAGACAGTAAGTAATAGCTTAGTTTACTACGTTAAGGTATTCTTAATTTGGATTAATAAGGAATTCGGCCAGCTTAGAATGCGTCTTAGTAATATTAGGTCTTCTAAATACGGCTAGGTATATAAGAAAACCAATCCGTTGCTAATAGGCTAGTGTTCTTTAAGGGTTTGTCTGCTAGTCGGATGGAATTAGTTTAGTAAGTAGTAGTGTTTTAGGGAACCTTTTTAGCTAAATATTAAATTAATTAGCTATCTTTTTAATATAGGAGTCTTGGCAGAGCCAGAGCTTCCTACTTACTTAATCTCGTTTAATTTAAATACCTAGGAACTACTATAGGTCTCCTAGTGCACGGATCTCGTATTAGTGTCGTAATTTAGCTTTAAATTCTTTTAGTCTTAGAAGGTCCTTTTTAGCAAATAGAACGGCAATATTGTCTAAGTAAAAGAAGATAATAAGTCATCTATTAGTAAATAAGTAGTTAGTCCCTAAAACTAGTTCTAATCTAAACTTAGCTAGTATACTTATAAGCTCTTTATACTAAAGTAGTAGTAAGATTTTTAATCCGTATAGCGCTATAAGTAGCTTTAAGACATATCCGTTTTAATTAAATCCTTTTAGGTAGTAGTAGTAGATTAGTTTACTAAGCTTAGCGTTTATAAATACGTTTATAGCGTTATACTGTTAAATTTCCAGGTTAAACGCGGCTGCTATAGCCATAAGAGCACGGAATATTCAAGCAGCTAGGATTGCTGTATAGGTCTCTTCTTTAGTAATCTATAGGTCTCCGCGGATACTGTAAGGGTTATTTTGACCCTTACTCGGCTGCATCGCCTAGGGGCTCTTAGGGGTCGCCAAGGCTAGCCTTCGGCTAGCCCTTGGCACCTCCTTATAAGCACCTCAGGCTTACAGCCCTTCCCTCCTCATCGGTTCGTCTCCGTACGAGGCTATTACCTACTCTTTACCATATCGTCCTCTTCCATCGACTCCCTATGTGACTCATGCTCGGCTTGCCTGCTCCCTACCGTATACCCTAGCAATACTGCCTTACAGATACATAGTCGAGCTTTTAGCTTTTAAAGGTAACCGTTACTGTTGAGCTTATATTTAAAGACCCATTTTAGTAGAAGAATCTACTCGTTGCCTACTTCTACTTTTAATACAGTCTTAAATATCCCTTAGCGTTTTAGGTTATTGTATTCTTTTTCTATGGCCTTTTAAAGCTAGTAGTTAAAGGGTGCTTTCTTAGTTCTTTAAGATTCTTTAGTTTAGGAGGTAGATTGTTATGATATAGAGATAAGGATAAGGATCTAGTTTGGCTGATGTCCTTTACTAGTCCTATAGCAAATCCAGCGTAGTAACCAAATAGGGTGGATAGATTGGCTAGTGCTATCGTATACACTTAACGTCGAATTAGTTTAGATCCTTTTAGTAAGATAAGGTTGGTAGAAGGTTTAGCCGAGACTTCATTAGCTTATAAAGCTATATTAAATAGTTCTAGTAAACTCAGCTAGGTAGGAGTTGCTTTAATTATATTTAGGATATTGTCTTAAAGTCCTTATAGTAAGGTATTCGATTCTAGTAAATCTGGAGATATTATTCTACTAAGAGTTGGTAACTATTTAATATCCTTCACAGAAGGCCCTGCCAAATCGTTTAATTTAGGTGTAGTCGTTTAATCTATATTTAAGGTAGATCTATATAGGATAGATTTATCCTTAGATTTATCCTTATAGAGAGGTTCTAGTAGACTAATTGTCTAGAGGGTATCTTTTAATGCTTCCATTAGTAGGTAGTTAATATTTTAACCCTTAGGGTTATAGAACAAGGTCTCGTTAAATATAACATCTTTGGTTTAAATAACCTTGCGGAGACTCGGAATCTAGATTTGGTAGATATTAGTTAAATTATACCCGACTAGGTATCTAATTGATATATAAGGAGCTAGCTTTTCTCCCCTTTTGACTTTTTTATCTAGCGTAAAGGTCTTATAGCTATATACGTGCATATGGGTAAGGGATAGCGTCTTGCCGTAAGCGATCTCGTAGGGAGTTCTCTACCCTAGCTATTTATTCGGTGTTTAATTAAGGGCATATCTAGCGGTAAGAAACGCCTCTAGTTCTAGAAATAGGGGTAAGGAAGCTCCTAGCTATATAGCCTTAGATCGTTCTATAAGGGTTCGTCTAGATCGTTTAGCTCCGCCATTTTATTCTTCTATATATAGGGCTTGGCATTTAAAAGTAATACCTTCGTCTACGCACTACGTCTATAGTATATCTTCGGTTTGTCTAAATGCACATTTGTTATTACTCTAGAAGAAGACGACGTCTTAGTAGAATCGTATTTTAATTAGCTAGTAAGTCTTACGGATGGTATATAGGATAGTGGCTTTATCCTTACTTTTAGCAGTATATATGAAGTTAAATTTGGAATATATGTAATAGAAATATATAATATATCTATTGCCGTTATATCCTAGTTCTCTAAGGCTAATAATATTAAATACTAGTCGTTTAAATAGTCAAGTAGCTGGAAATTCGTGTTATCGTCTTTAAGAGATCTACTGTGTGTACTTTTCTAATAAGCAGACTTTGTATTCGATTTTAAGCGGTACTTATTCATTAATTAGCTCTTTAAGCTCTGCGCTATTAATATACTTAGGAAGCTACTTAATAGCGTTAGGTCCTGCATAGCCTAGAATTTTATATTATTTTATAGCTATAGCTCTAACTAGTTTACGGGCCATTCTGCTTAATTAAAATCTTCTTATTAAGAAGGTTGATTAAGTTATTAAATCTAGGGTATTTATAGGCTCTCTATACATTAGCGCCTAGTAGCCCCCTAGTCGTTTTATATAGTATACTATTTTGCTACGTTATAGTATAAAGAGGGGAAGAGGGTGGAAAGGGGGTATTATATATAAATAGTAGGGCTAGCCGCTAAGTCACTAGTAGTGGGCTAGCTAATAGTAGGAAATAGTATAAGATAGTATAAAATAGTATACGTTAGGTCAGTGTCGTAATAGTACTCCTCTCCCCTAGATAGTTTGGTCCCTAAACTAAATAAATAACTTAAAAATAGGCAGTATACGGGTTTGCCTATTTTTTTACCGCAAAGATATTAGTTCTACTTACCGCCCTTAACTAAGTTAATGGCGATTTTCTATACCAAGCATAGAAAATCCTAATTAGTTAGTTTAGTAAGTAAGGTTGATAAAACTTTATACCACTACCTAAATATAGTCCTATATTAAGGCGTCTCGGTTACTACAGTGCAAGTATTTTAAATTTAGAGCAACATTACGCGACCGCCCAGAAGTACCGATCAAACTTAAATTATATACCTTTTCGCCTAAAATCGCGCGCGAGGGTACTTGGGGGCGGTCGCTGCGCGACCTCGTACGGGGTTTAGGGGCGTTATTAGCAGGGGTGGCCATAACCTTGTATTAACCCGGGTCGTAACCGCGCCAAATGACCCCCCCAGATATGTAATAGATATGTTAAAAAATGTACTCACTAGTAAGGTTTGCGGAGAGCCGACCTAGTTAGTAAAAGCTTTTAAAGTCTTTGTCTTTAAAATAAGCTAAAGACCTAATGCTGGACGCGCGCCTTCCTCTATCCCAAATAGCTTAACCTTTAGATTTTTAAAGAACTAGACTCTAAACGGAATAAGTTAGCACCCTTAAAAGGAGAAGTCTTAGACAAACTAATAGGGCTAGTTAACTATATCCTAACTGTAAACCGCATAGCTAACTCCCTTAAAGCCCTCCGCGACTAAGCTATAAAAGGTAACCCTAATTTAGAAATAGAAGAAGGACTACTTCTATACTAAGAACGGCTTATAGTTCTAAATATTAATAACTTATAGACAGAGCTAATCCGCGAAGCCCACTATTCAGTCTCTATAGTATACCCTAGTTAAGATAAGACCTACTAATTACTAGCGCCCCATTACTACTAGTAAGGACTTCTATCTAATATAGAACGATTTATTAAAAATTGCCACGCCTATAGACGCGTAGATACTCCTAGGGATTAAACCCCTAGGTGGTTATAACCACTGCCTATTTTAGAACGCCCTTAGCAATATATTATAATAGACTTTAAGTCGTTTCTAAAGGACGCCTACGGCCATAATGCGGCCTTTATAGTAATTACCGGCTATATAAGCAATCTGTCTCCCTCCCTTATTTTAAGACTATAACTATAAAGGATATAGCCCGCCTCTATATTAACAATATCTATCAATTCTACGGTGCCCCTAAATTAATTATCTCTAAGTATAGTCCCTAATTTATATTAGATTTCTAGAATAAACTCCACTATATCCTTAGGATTAAGATTAAACTCTCTACTATATTCTACTCTTAGATAGATAGCTAAACCGAGATTATAAACCGGTATCTTAACTAGCGACTACGCCCCTTTATAAACTACTATTAGGATAACTGGTTAGAATTACTGCCTATAATAGACTACGTATAGCTTATACTCCCCCATAATAGTATAGGGATATTGCTATTTAAACTGCTTAACAGGTATACACCCCAAATGTTCTTTAATTAGGATAGGCTTATTAAACCCACTACGGCTCGCGAACGCCTTAGCTATAAAGAGGCCTAGGTATTTGCCGAGAGAATGCACGGAGCATAGTGTGGGAGGGTACGACCTCTCTTAGATAGAAAGTCACAGTGCCGTCAGTCAGTCAGTCAGTCAGTCAGTCAGTCAGTCAGTCAGTCAGTCAGTCAGTCAGTCAGTCGGTCGGTCGGTCGGTCGTCAGTCGTAATCAATCAGTAGGAAAGCAGTCAGTAAGAAGAAAGGAAAGAATGTATTCTGGTAGGTCGTAATCGAGAGAAGGAGAGAAGCCGAAGGCTCGATATATACAGGAAAATGCTAAGGCACTAAGCAGTGGTCCATTTTACCCCACCACACTAGGAGACCGCCTAAACAATTATAAAAAAGGCGTAAGAGAAGAAGAAGTCCGACGTAAATTAATATTATTATAAGGTAGACTTCTAAGTAGGAGATAAGGTATAGGTGTTAATAAAGAACTAGAAAACCTAAAGGCTAAGCTATAAGCTAGACTATTAAATAGCTAGCCTATACAAGATTCTTTAAAAGATAGAATACCTTTTTAAGGCTAAGCTACTAGAATTAATAAAGATCCACCCCGTCTTTTCCCTGGACCGACTATAAAAAGCTATAAATAATCTATTACCTAGGCAATATAACGACCCCCTACCGTTAATCTAGATTATAAAGGATAAAGAATAGAAAGTTAAAGAAATCCTAGCGGTTAAAAAGGACCGTAAGGTCTTAAAATACTATATAAGCTAGGTAGGCCACAATAAAGACCTAGAATGGTATCCCGCATCTAACTTTAAGTACTCCCCCTATAAGCTGCGGGACTTCTACCTAGCCTACCTTAACCTCCCTAGACTACTACGTAAATTAGATAGCTAGATTAAGTGCTAGGGAGAAGGGTTAAATAACTATAATAATTTAGACGATAATAAGGAGCTTAGATAACGCCTAAGGGTAGGCTTTTTTAGGAGGGAGGGGTAATATAACGGTGCTAGAGCGCGTTACCTACTAAGTCCTGCTATATTCTACTACCTATTATATTGTCGCATACTATCTAGTACTATTTCTTACTGTTAGCTCGCCTACTATTAGCTCATCTACTACTAGCGCCTTGGCGGCTCGCGCTACCTATTTATTAACACTAGCCCTTGCGACCCCCTTTCCTTCTCCTTAGCTTAGTATCTTTATTAAATAGCAATCTACAAGCTTTAGTTTAGAGGTATTTATGCGAGCCATCACAGGTATAAAAAAAGGTAGAACGCCTAGCAGAAAACCTATACTTACCGCCTCTATAAAGAGTAGGGGAACTATAGGCTACATAGAGAATTTCCCTTAAGTTAACACCAAATTAGTATTATAACTTTTTAGTATTTTTATAGCAGCCCAGAAGGCTCTATGCAGCTAGGGAGGTGTGTTAACCTGGATCGAATTCCCTTACTACCATCGTAATACTGTCTGAAGACCTAGATCGTCTATACGAACTATGTCTTAGTTGTCTCTCAACTTATGACTAAATGTCTTATCGAATGTCTCATTACCTATTTTAACTCGGTTGTCTAGACCTACCTGATGTATATAAAGAGCTTCTAGAGCCCTCTTTAATAGACAGAGTTCTCATTCCTGATCGTCCGTTCAACAGGAAGGCTAATTGCTGGAGGTGTGCCTTTGTTGGATTATCTGCAAGCTTGATGGTGCGGAGGTACCCTCATAAGCGGTTCGACGAGATCGTTTGCTATCTTGACACCATTTGCGGTCTCGACATCATTTGCGTTGCATACAAAAGTCAGGGTCAACCCAGAAGGTTGCATGTTGAGTGCAAGATGTCTGGCGGCGGACCTCCATTCTTCGATGATCGATCCATCATATCGATTAAGCGGACGGGCACAAAAGACGACTCTCTGACCGCAAGGATGCCAACTCTCACGTGGGCTATGTGGCATATCATCAAGCTAGATCGAAAGGAAAGTTAGATGAGCAATAGCTTTCGGATTCAACTTCTCCAACGCCAGGAGGCCATTGTACAGACTCCTACGAATCATGAATTTGTCCTCCGAGTAAAATATAGCTGAAACCTCGTCGGTGATAGCACGGGAGACGTATAATAACTAAAGTGGTAGGCTGAGAGGAATACACCAGCAGTAGTAAGCTTGTTGGACATAGACAGTGTCCTCATGTGTATGTGTTTCCAGTAGAAGCACGGATAAGCGTCTTTTGCTGGCTGATTTAATAACCTATCAGGGAAATAAAGCTGCAGATAGTCTTCTCTGCTTCCGCCTTCGAGATTGAGATTGATGGGGCAGCTGCGGAGAAGACCTGCAAGGTCGTAGATACGGTCTCACGTGGTACGGCAGGTTGAGGAAGGAAAGTCCAGATGATGATGTGAGTTACAGCTGAAGGCTGAAGTGGTCCAAGCTTCTTGCAAAGGGTTGAGGCAGAATACTGTCAGTCTTTGGGTTCTTATGGATTCAAAGGACTTTAGCATAGGATGCATGGGAAATTCAAATAGTTATCCGAAAGAATTGAAGGTATGCTTTAGGCCTTTATGGAAGGCTTCCGGATGAAAGCCTACATAAGTGTTGACCTGAATCGGATTTCCTTGCCACCGTCTTACCGCCTTACTGCTTACCACCCTATGTCTTACCACCTGTTTCTGTTGCCTGTTATCTTTCTTTGCTGCCTGCGCCTACCTTATGTATATAGAGAGCCTCTAGAGCCGGCTTCAATCGACAGAGTTCTCATTCTTGATCGTCCTGTTCGACAGTGTCTCCTGTAGAAGCGCCCGGAGTAGTTGTCGATAAATCACTGCCTACTTGGATCATTCACAACAAAGACATCAAATCATCTAATACCATTACCAACTACTTCGTACAGTATTACTCCCCGGGATCTCAGCAAAAGAAAAGCAAAAGCAAGTCCCCGGGATATATGTGCAAATTGAGGGGGATCGCTCAAAGCCCAGCAAAAGCAGAAGAAGCCCCAGCAGGCCGTCATCGACATGTATACGTTAAGGAAAGTAAAAACCGAACAGCCCGCCGCCATTAATTTTTTTACCCCTTTGCTCCAATCCTAACACCTCCAAACCCAACACTTAAAGATCGAACAGAAAACTCCTCCCCGAAATAGCAATTAGCAAATTACCCAATCTTTCCTTTCATCCAACCGCTAATAGCTAACTAGTGATGCTGGTGTTGATAATTTTTTACCCTTGCCTCGACACCTCCTCATTCGCTGGTGCACTCCCCACCACAGCCAGCGCTGCCTCGTCAGAAGCCTTCTTCTGCTCATGTGCCTTGGTTGCATCGGCAGCTGAGTCATCCACATCCAGGGTTCTCTCCTTCCCCTTCCCTTCAACCGGCTTGACAACCTCAATGCTGACATCCGTGTCTTTCGAAAACACCCGCAAACCGACCACGCACACGGCGTTCCATGGATCGCGTTCGAACTCGTCCTCTTCGTCTTCCTCATCTTTCCTGTCGACAGCCTCGGGGTAGAAGCGGTAGATGCGGGTTGCGTCGTCGTCGGCATCGGCATCGTCGGAGGAGTCCGGGCCGTCGAGCTCGCTGTCCCAGCTGCTATCGTCGCTCACGTCGCTAACGGACAGGCCGCTGCGGCGTAAAATGTGTAACACGTCACTTTCGCCGCCGGTCACGTGGATGCCGGGCCGGATGCCTGGGATGGGGGAAAGAGTGGCACGGCGCGAGGGAGCGGGAGAAGCGTTGCGGGAAGCAGGGCGACGTCCAGGGTTGGGGGAGATGGGGCGCTGGACTTGGGATGGGGTGCCTGGCCTACCGCTTTCCTCGCCGGGGTTGGGATCAGGAGAGTCGGTGTCATTGTAGCCATCACGGCCGTTATAACCGTCCCGTCCATTGTAGCCGTCGCGTCCATTGTAGCCGTCGCGTCCATTGTAGCCATCCCGCCCATTATACCCGTCGCGGCCGTTGTAGCCATCTCGGCCATTGTAGCCATCGCGCCCCTTGAAACCGCCTTCCGGTCCCTGGTTTTGATTGTATCCGCCGCGGCCTTGGTTGTATCCGCTTCGGCCTTGGTTATATCCACTCCTGCCTGCAAATCCACCTGGGCTTGGCGAGCGTTCGTTAGGCCGGTCGATGGGAATAGTACTTGTGCTGACAGGCTTTTGATGTTGGGCTACGGCCGGGTGAATAGGCCTTGGTCCTTCTTCTCTTGACAGTCGGTCCGAGTGGGTATCGTCATCAACGCTTATACCAAGTCCATTAACGTCCTGAAGCTTCTTTACCAGCTGCTCTGCTGACGTCATCTGGGCATTCGCTCCGTCTTTCTTCGGCTTCTTCTCCGCATGCTTTAGCTCCTTTTTCTCCTGCCGTAGCTTGGCCTTCTTATGAAGCTTCTGGCGGGTTTCGTGGGCTTTCTTCATTTCCGCTTTTTTCCTCTCTTTCTTCTCTTCTTTCTCCCGTCGCTGCTTCTCCCTCTCTTGCTGTCTGAACTGTCCCTTTGCATGTGCGAGGTCATAGCTGAGGCCAATCGAGAGTAACTTCTCTCTACGTTTGACACAAGTCTCCCTTATGACTTGCTGTGGTGTTGGATTCGCGTACCTGGTAGCCTTTATCTTGAATAGAACAGTATAGTTGCCGGCTTCGAGATCCAATTCGCAGCTAACGGACCGCTTCATGTAGTAAGTGCCGTTGCTTCGGACGATGTATTCGTCTTCGTCGTCCTTGTGGAGGCGGAATTGGAGATGAAATTCATACTCACCCTCAAGGCCCTGGTAGTAGCGGTCATCGAGCTGCGAAAGGACAATGACGACAGCACTTGGCTTCGAAAGAGTTATCTTGAACTTGGTGTCTAGATAGTCAACAGACCAAGGCACATTGACGCTAGTCCATTGCTGAGAAACGGTCCATTCCGGGCCAAAGAGCCTTGTCCTGTCAAAATGTTGATAGTTTCTGAGAAGATCTTTATATGAAATCCAGAATACCTAAAACAAGTCCGTTAGCGCCTGTCTAAGAGGAGCATCAAATGGAAACTCACTCCATCGTCGCCGAATTTGTGGTTCAACTTTTGCATCCATTCCGGGCTCCACTCCTCAGAGCCGTCGCTCCACGGTCCGTTCCATTCTGTTTTACCCCAGGGGTTCCTGAGCTTTAGTAGCCGCTGGCCGTCAATATCCCTGGCTTCCATGATGGAATATGCGTGCTTCTCTTGGATGCCTTTGCGTTGACCGTAGATACCACCCATCTGCCCGCAGCCGAAGAGAAATGTCTTGTTCACGTTCATGAGCCCCTCATTCCAAAACTTGTCCTTGTCGAGGATATCTGTGGCAAACACTTCCGTAGTAACGCCTCCAGTGAGGTCCTCAATTCCCTCACTATGACTTGTTAGTCATAACCTACGACACAAACAGTGAGGAGCTTACCCGACAAAGCCGCCATCGATGGCAGAATAGTCACCGTGCGCTTTCGCGTAGGCCTTTTCGAGCAGTGGCAGCCATGTTTCGTTCGGATCGCTGCATTGAGCAAAATAAAGTGCCCTTGAACCCGTTTGCATGACTGTGCGGTATTCCTCCTCCGGACTTTTTCGATTTTGTAACTCCAGCCATTGGTGTCGTCCGAGAGTGGCGTCATCAAAATCTTCTTTGATAAGGTATAGCTTGTCGTCAATGACTTCTGAAATCCATTCTCCATCTGGGAATTGTCAGATCTAGTTCCCAGGTCCTAAAAGTTCCATGTACTAACCTCTGTGGAACACGAAGCCATATACACCCACTTGCTCGTCTTTTTCGACGCAAACTTTCTGAATCAAACCTTCCTTGTTGCTAAGTGTACATAATGCTGACATGAACCAGCAATCGCCATCGTTTCCTTGTCGGACGTCGTTCGCGGTGGCGCCTTCAATAAAAAATTGGGGTTTCTCGAAAATGTCCTGCGGCTTGTTAGCGAGGTGTAACGGCGCACTCGGATATCCGGCAGATTTCACCTCAATTCTCTTCACTGACATGGGCTGGAACTCTGTCTTGCCCTCGTTCAATGCTGTCAAACAATCTTGCGGTATATCTGGGTCTAGCTGCGATCGCTTGAAATCCAACTCGATGTCGAAGTGGGGATCCCTGTATTTCTGGTTGATCCTGCGACACTCCTTCACAATCTTGGCCACCTTTGCCCTGCAAGCGTCGGCAGCTTCCTGGTATGAAGCGACAGCATTCTGTCCAGGTATGGCACCCTTTGGGGCATGTGCGGCGGCTCGTTTAGCGTACAGGTTATCCGGGAGGATGGTGAAGATCTTGCCAGGATGCTTGGTAGTAAACTTGTCCCAGAACTCGTCAATGCTCTTCTGGGGCGGTTGTTTCTTCATTTTTGGTCTGGGTAGTGGTGGACCCTCGTTCACAATGGAGTGTGCTCTCGAGTGTGGTCTGGTGGTGTTGACGACGTCAAGATTCGATATCTGCGAGGCCATTGCGGGTTGACGGGATCGCAGCGAGATAGTTACTGGCGGACCGAAGTACGGGATCGTATAGAGTCTGAGCCGCTGCCATCTAGGGAATCATGAAGGATTATAAATGGTCGATGAGAAGAGAACGAAGGGTGCGGCTGACAAGCTCGCAACAAAAATATGGCTACAGCATTTCGAGTAACGGGTGGGGGCGGTAAAGGCAGCATTAATCGGCGCAGCCGCTTTGAAAGCGTAAGGCGGGTTGGGTTCGCATTCGATGCAAAAGAGGGCTAGCCACGGAGAATGCAGCACGGAGGGAGCGAGAATGCATCGAGCACAGGACGCCCTTCCCCGTTTGCGCCAGAAGGCGGACGGATGCCTGTCGTGGCACTTAAGGCAGCGAACCACACGCATGGCATGTACGGGAGCGACTGTAGCTCCATTGGCGTTGTTCATGCATGGCGACGGCCTGCTCGAGGCCAGAATGGGTGGCCGTCGGATGCATCAGCCAGAGGCCCAGTGGTAAAGCCCATGCAGCACCAAGCCCCACCAAGCTACGCTAAGCCCAGCCGCCTGGCCATCTTGACCGCCCTCACCGCCGCGATGCAAGAAACGACGCATGAAACGATGTAAGAAACGACGCAAAGAAACGTACACTTCATCTCTAGGATGACTCTAGTCTCTGCCCTCAACCACGCAAGTGACCCTGCGAAGTGACATCGATGCCTGTGACGCCAGCGACGGCATCATTACCTTTTGGGACGGTGGATGAGCTGGCTTGAGGGCTTGAGGACTCGACCTCCGACGGCTCCACGGCTTGGTGCTCTCACCGGCTTTATTGACAATCCTCGCAAGGAAAAGGCAAGGTTGACAACCCTTTACCCTTTATCGACGTGGTCTGGAAGAGTCTCCAAACCTGTGAGTCTGCTTCAGAACCGCCTCTGCATGCTACGAGGTGCGTTTGTCGGCTATCAGGTGCACCGATCCCCCTCAGGCAGATACCGCTCTGCAGCTCGAAGAAGCGGCCGTAGTTGAGGGCGTCAGATGGTATGATTTGCCTTCTTTCGAGTCATATTGGCCAATGCAGTGCGTGGACGGCGGGTTGCAAAGCAGGGTTGGGGGATTTGCCTGTGAAGTCAGCGACCAAAAATCAATTAGGGATCAGTATAGGACGAAAGGAAGCTGGTTGGAGTGTATGCATCTCTGATATCGACCCGGCGAAAATCATGTCTTAGTTGTGCCACTCTTGTGGTATCTGGTGGGCGAATAGTGCCTCAGTATCGGCTGTCCCTGCATATGCATCTGCATCCAGTAAGGCTGACGGCGGAGAAGTATCTTCGCCCTTACCGTGCTCCCTCGACCATGCTCACCTCAGATATGGTGCCAAGGAAGCTGGAAAACCCAACCTCTCATCTATATCACACCTCAATATACTCTTTGCGTGCGTCCGATGGGCCTAACACGTTTGTTACGTCTTCTTTTACCGCTCTTCAGCCCCTGCTACTAGCTTCGCATGCTAGTCGCTCGTTGCGCAGGGCCAGATTAACCAGTCACGTCATCTTTCTTCTGTTCCACCGATCATGAATACTGTATTACGTGGCTGGCTGAACAATTTGTTTCTGCAAGCTGGACCCTGAACCCTCCCTATAAGCATCTACATTGAATTTCTAGACACTCCTTGATTTAGTTACGACTGTATCCCTTCCCACGCTGGCGTCCACAGCTTGGCGCCAAGCCTATGAACATGAGTATCAATGCCAAGCTCTTAGGCGAACGAGAGCCTATGATTGGCCAATCCCTTGTCGATATGCGTGGACGCAAACCAGCGTGGAAAGGGATATTTTTAAGTTCGCTTCCCAGAATATTAAGATGACCTGCAGACCATATAGGAACTGGATGTCTTTGAGAAGTAACTGATTTGCTGAGTACTTTAAGCCACGGCACTTTAGAAAGCCAGTCAATACACCTTAAATTATCCCCAAATTAGCTGCTTTCTGAATCTTGAGCGTTCCGGTCACCGAAAGCAATTCAAAATCCATCAAGGATCATAGCATATGATATCATGCTATGAGGGGTGAGTGAAGTGCTCCACACGATCCACTGGAAGGTTTGCTGATTGATCATCGTCTCACTGCATAGATACCTCACCGATCCTAATATTTGATGGTTGAATGTATAAGGTTTTTATCCGAAGTTCCCCCGAAGTTCTCCCGATTCCCTATCATTCAATTCGACATCGAGATATATCAATAGCTCCATTTCCGCCCCCAAACCAGATGCCTTCTCAAGGTCCTCCGTATTGCCATCGTATTCAGAGTCTGAGCTCGGGCAGAATGATGATCTCATCCGGAATTCCTCTGCCGATGGCTCTAAGAACGTCCACCGCAAATGCCTAGAACAGTTTCGCCCAAGCATCCGTCTCCCGTCTTGCGATGATGGCTTCTTCACCCCAGTACTCGCATCCTCTCTGAAAACCACCTATAAACGCCCTAACAGCTCCTCCTAACCCTTTGCTAGCGAGCGCAGCCACAAGTGATCTAGGACCAAATAGCCCTCCAAAGGACAGGAGCTCAAACAGGAGCAGCACCACAGCACCGGCCAAGACTTTCGCAATGATTCGCAGACCGCCCCGGAGAGGGTCCCGGAGACCCTGAAGAAGGCTCTAAAGACGACTTAGTCGGCCAAGGGGCTCTAGTGGCAACAGAGGAAGCTCCATGTTCATCCCAATTGGTTCGGCATCCGTAAGCAGACTCACAATGGAATTTTCGGGATGGAGAATGGTGTTGCTGGCCTAGTCTTAAACTTTCGGAGATCCAATCTTAGAATCGGTTCGGTTCTCGCGCGGGCGACCACGAGGGCGCGGAGAATCTTTGTGTGCGGGAACCCTTGCGGCCATGTTAGCTGTGTTGGCACGTGTTGTGATTGTAGTTGATGTGCGACTTAGGTCGAGGCTTTGGGGCCGGTCCGTCAACGTGTCCCCTAGTGTTACTGCCCTGCTCCTGAGCTGCATAGTTCTGGCGGTGTGAACTTGTCAGCTCGATGCCGTGTGAAAAAGATGTGCTGTTGTTTAGGGGAGGGGCCAGGTAAGGGTCTGCTGTTGTTGGGCATATGGAGGTCAAGAAATCGACCATTGAAGCCACGTGCCAGTGCCCTGAACACACTGCAAAATCCAGCCTAGTCGACTTAACCACGCAAAACCTACGTCGTCTCCATCCATCTCACGCGCTTAGTCACCGCACCCACCCTACAACCAAAGCCATCCGCATGCACAAGCACTCACAAATTCGACCTGAGTTTTTGTCGAAGCAAACCCGAGAAAGCACACTAGCTACAGCCATGGGGTATAGAAAAAATGAACAAGGAAAACCACCGCCCCCTACCACCACCCCCTACCCATTACTATCCACCCGCCCATCTACCTCCATCCATCCCCAACCCCCCCAATCCCAAAATGAGCTCTCTCAGCACCCACGCAGCCACTGCAGCACGCAATTCAACCCCCTCCTGCATCGCGCCTCCACAGCTAAACCCCACAACACCCATCCCCGCTCCCCAATCAACCAACAACACCGCCCCCTTCCCTCTCCTCTTCCCCCCCTCTACTTCTCCTTCGGCTCGAACGCAGGATGGTCGTCCAGCGGGCCCGAGGTGGCCGACATGCCGGGCGCCGCGGTGGAGGTCTGGGCGGCGGGAGCCGGGTCCGTCGTCTTGGCCCCGATCTCCTCGGACTCGGCGGGCGTCTCGGTCGACGTGGCGATGGGCGGGGTCGCGTAGGCGGGCTTGGCGGCTGTGGTGGGCCCGGCTGCCAAAGGGGGTTGGTTAGCGAGGTGAGAGCGGGTGGGAAAAGGGATGAGAGGGACAGTGGGGAGGGAGGAGAGGCAAGGGAGCGGATGGCTGGCGGCTGGCGGCTGGCAGCGAGGCAGGGCGAGAGCAGAGGTTGGAACGCCAGGCAGATCTGAGCTCGGGAGGGAGTGCGGTTCCGAGATGTTTTGTCTCGGTGGACCGCCTGCTCCCTTGCCGGACGCGTGCCTGCCGCCTCCAGTGTGCCTCGGAGCCCTCGTTGTCAGCCTCGTGCCTGGCGTCAGCCATCACCCTTCCCCGTCGAAGCCCCCGCCCGCCCGCCCGCCACGTCCACGTCGCAAAGGGAATCCAACTCACGCTCTATCGCCTGCTTGACCTCCGTCAGCGCCGCTGCCTCCTCAAGCTTAGGCTCGCCCTGGGCCGGTGCGGCCGGCTGGGCCTCTGTAGGTGTTTCGGTGGTGGTCGTGGGCGCTGGTGCTGGTGCTTGCCCAGGGGCCGGAGCCGGCGGGTTGGCTTCAATCGGGGTGGCCTCGGGCGCCTCGGTGGTTGTGGTGGTGGCGGCGGGTTGTTGCTGTTGTTGTTGTTGCTGCTGCTTGTTCTTCCTGCGCTTGAACATGCCTTTGAAGGCCTTCTTGACCTGGGCGAGCGCGTCGGGTGCTGCGCGACGCTGGTTAGCTGGATTACTGATTTTGGTAGTGCAGGTGCATGGTAGAGAGTGCTATAGAGTGTTTGCTGGGCCATAGAAGCATTGTGGATGGTGTTAGGTTGATGGGTGAAAGTGAGGCTGAGGAAGCTATGGGCGAGGAAGAGCTTCGTGTAGGGAGCTACTTACGAACTCCAGGCATGACGTTGGATCGATGAGATTGGTTAAGCTTCAATGGTAGATAGATATAGCTTCAGACAGGAGCTCAGGCACGTCAAACAGGTTGCAGTTGCAAAATGAACGAGCAGAAGAGATGTCGTGATGCTAAAGAGCAGCGGCGGCGGCGAGGTAGTTATTGCTGTTAGGAGCAAGAGCTAGGGATGACGGCCAAAAAGGAAAGACACGCCCACCGCCGAACCACTAGAGCTAGTCACCCCCAGATTTCCGCTAAACATACGGCCAAGATCGTCGGTGCTATTTATAACCAGCAACTATCATTCGAGGAGTAGAAGTCCAGTTTCACCTTCGTGTTGCATAAGTTAACCGTTGGAATTTTCTGGAGACGTCCTTGGGTTCCCGCCCATGTACACAGCCATCGCTTACAACCTCTCGTGCTCCAGCCTACACCTACATCAAACAAAGTGATACGTCCCAATAAAAGGTCTCCCTCCGTGGGGTCCTTGTCAACTATTTGTTACTCGTTGGGGGAAAATCCCAATGCTTTCCCAAATACATCAATCCAGGACTCCGCCACAATGCATAACATTCTCAGCGTCAATGCACGTGTTACACTACTTGTCATCCACTTGAAACTAAAAGTGGCCATAGTACAGGCCACACTACATCAATTCTACGGATGCCCCTGGCCAGCCCAGGGCGCCCCAGCCGGTGGCATCGCGGTTTGCGGTGCGGAATAATTCTCGGATCCTTCCGGCTTCGCCCACGGCGCAGCTGTTGCGCTACCAGAAGAAGGCTGCGATACGGCAGTAGATGCAGCCCAAGGTGCTCTTGTAGGTTGGTCGGGATCACTTGGAACAGGGACAGGTCCCCGGGTAGGTTGGCGTGATGCCCACGGTGCCGCTGTTCCCCCCAAAGAAGCCATCTTCCCAGGCCCATTACTCCAAGGTGCCCGAGTTCCTTCTTGCATTAAATCCCTCAAAGGAACGCTCCTGCTTTGCGGAGGAGATATTGATATTGATGGCTGGCTAGATGTATAAACCGACGCAATTACGGGGACCGCTGCTGGGTCTTTCTCCCAACAAAAGAGAGATCCGAAGGGGAAGTGTTGCACTACCGGGAATTTGGATAGTACCTCTGCATTGTACATCTTCAACATTCCCTGAAAAGTTGCTGTCAGGAGAATTTTTCAATAATGCCCAATATACTCGTCTTACCTTATTGATCTTCGCCCAACCAGCCTTTACTCCAGAGATGTCAAAAAGGATGGGGCTATGCTCCCAGAAGGGACCCCTCTTGACGTCGTAAATGAAACCTACCGCGCTGAAATACATGTTTTTCTTCCTTTCTCGCTCCACCACCGCGGCTTTGGCTACGTCTGGCGGCTTTGGAGCGTCAAGCAAAGATCCTTCGGCGGCAACATCTGCAGGAGTGCTGATTGCGGGGGAGAGCTGTGCAGACCCAAATATGTAAGGGAGAAACGAGTGGTCGTCTAAGCCCCATACACCATGAGACCCTGCTGGTTCGAGAGTGTAGGTCAAAATTAAGCGCCGAATAAGCTGTAAATAGCTGCCACAAAGTTAAAAATGCTTTAGAACATGCATCAGTGCGCAAGACTTACGGTTCAATAATACCGAGCACAATTGCCCTCTCTTCCACTCCGGGCTCGGCATTTGGAAACGCCCCAAGTTTCCATAAACAACCTAAAAATGCCAGAAAACTCAATTCGTGCCCGGTTCCATAATCCAGCCTTTGAGAACTACCAAAGCTCCCAAGTAGATACGCTTGTAGTTCATCTTTAGCCAATGCTCCTTGGTCGGTATGTTCACCTAACGTAAGAACTTCAAGGGGCAAGTACTCGTCCATTAAGCTAGGAAGTCTATCTTTGACAATATCATACCATTTCCTGAAGCTGATATTGCCAAACCTGCGCGGTCCTGTGTCCGGAGGGGCTTCATCGATGAAAGAACCCAGCCTATCCAGAAGCTGGCGGAGCTTCTGAACTATTGATGATAATGGTACATCGGAATCTTCAAGCTCCCAAGCCTTGACAGAATAAGACCGCGATTCTCCCTCTTTTACAACTTTTCGAGGGAACATAGATGCATTTAGTTGAAAGAGAAAAGTCATAATGTCGTTATATGCCTTTGTCGCAAGGAAGAATGAAACATCATCTCCATCATGTATTCGCTTCACCGGCAGAGCAAAGTTGTGCTCTAACTTGCGATCTAAAATGTCCAGAGGCTGGTGGGGTATCCTTGTGCTGGCCATGGTGTCTGCAGGTGGCGCCTGATAGACCTTCAAAGAACTGAAGGAGCCCTACCAGTAATTTTGCTAAGAAGCGTGACAGCGCGTTGGCCCTCGCGACGACCCCAACCGCCCCCACCTCTCATTCCCACCATCACCTCCGTACTACCGTGTCTATTATACGAATGTATTCGCTCAACCTATAGACTGCTCTAATATACCCAGTTTCGATATGGCCAAATTGTCCGCTTTCTCAGATGAGCTGCCCTCCTCAACCAGGTCCCACAGTGAAGAGTATAACGGAGATAATAACCCTCAAGGCGAGGAACCCTGGGACCTATTCTTAGGTAGTAAATTTCATAATCCTCCAGTGGGTATCTTACTCCACAGTCCTTTAACGAGCTTGCCCTAACCCTAACCCTAGAATCTTTAGACGACAATTTATTCTCTCCTACTCCGAGCGAGAGTCCGAGCGAGAGTAAAGATTCTCAACAGGAACTTGTCTCCACACAATTGATTCTAGAAACAAGTACGAGAGCAGCATTCTCCTCTATTCTCACACCTCTAAACAAGCTGCAGGGCTTGCAACCGCCGCCGAGTTCTCGAACCTCTTAAATTCCTCCCGTGCCATTAGCACATCACCCCCGCCCACACATACCAGCCATCGTCTTCCCATAAGAGCGGGCGAAGCTGCAGCTGCCCCCACTGCGTCTACAGGCAAGCTAAGGCCTGTCACTCGGCCAGGCTCGAATCCTCAGAGCTCCGGTAAACTACGGAAACCTACCAAGACTCCCGAGAATCTCACAAAATATCCACAACGGAGGCGAGATGAGTATGACCTCCCTAGCTCAAGTCAACCAACGCCACGCAAGGCCAACACTACCCGAGAGGGTAGAGATGGACAAGGCACAACTAGGCGCGGTAAGACTGCTGGGAATGCAACCCCCGATCTAAATCGTGATGAACCGCAGCCATCGGCTTTCCCTACAGTCCGTCGGACTTCTAAGAGCACTGAACAGGATGATTTCGAGATTAGATCAAGCCCACCCTCAAGTAGCCACCGACGAAAAAGCAGTCGCCTTAGTGGAGGAAGCCCCATGACCGAGCTAGGGACAACCGAACAGAACAAATCCGTTGAGGTGGTGGTTAAGCACAAGAAAAGGAAGTCTAACGACGACATCAAGGAAATTGAAGTCGCGCAGCGCCAACCTCCCAAACGTGGACGACCTTCCCGTTTGGAAAAGGCTCGGGAACCTGCGAAAGCCTCCAATGGAACGAAGTCTAGCTCCAAACAAGGACCGGCCATGGAGGCTTCCAATCCTCCCAATCACCCTGCTAAACGCGGTAGACCTCGTCTCACGGATAGCAACACGCGTTCGGCAGATCCTGCTGAATACGTGCAAGATAACGATGAAAAGGCCAACAAAGCAAATCCTGCCAAGCGTGGGAGGCCTCGTGCCTTACAAAAGTCCGACACACCCGCGGCATCTTCAAGGGAGACTAGAAGCATCAGAACCACTGCTAGCCAAGGAAGTAAATCAAATAAAGCTGTGCTTGCAACACAAACCCGAGCACAGTCAGCAAATAGAGCTCGAGAAAAAAAGGGGCTCGGGAAACAGACCAAACCTCAGGCCACACATAGTACTCGAGGAAACAGAAGGGCAAGGGAACAACTAGCCCAAGATATGGAGGAAGAGGAAGAGGGGGAAGTGGAATCCGATGCGTCAGCGGAGGAAAGCACAGCTGGTGGCCATCAGCAACCATCCAATAATATTGCACGGCAGATACGGAGCGGACCAAGACGAGCGCAAGGCTTAAAAGGCGAAGCAAGTGGCCGCTTGAAAAGCAAGCCTTCACACCTAGTCAAAAAGATTACCAGTCAAGTATCCCACGATCCCATTGAGGATGAGGAAGAGGACGAGAGTGAGAGTCAAGATGATCAGGTTGGCCTGTCAAGCTGCAACGAGGATACGACGGAAGAGTTGTACGGACAAATGCCTACGCTACAAAAGGTGGCTAAAACCATCGAAGACCTAAAGAGTAAACACCCCTTTGCCACCAACACAGGCCAGGAAATATCTCGAGAGTGTCGAGACACCCGCGAACTCTTCGAGCCGGCTGCGACGGGCTATGGCCCGGAAACTGACGAAGGGCTCCTCAATTCCAACCTCGTCAACATCCACGAAATTATAAATGACCTCAAAGTGAACAGTACCAACGAAGATAAGCTTGAGCTTGTACAAGATATCTACGCCCGTACATTTCCGTCTCTCGTGCGCCTCCTCGTAAAAATCACCAGTTACTACTCTACCAAAGTCCCCGAATCCTCCAACGACGGTTACGCTCTAGACACCGACTCTCTCGCCAAAGTCGTCGCGTTCGTCGAACTAATCCTGTCCCTAGAAGCCAGCGTCAAAAAATGGCCCGAGAAACCAGACACTTCCCTTGCGATCGTCAGACCCATCAAGCACGGCGTCATCAGACCACTGCGCTCCATCGCGAAAGCTTTAAGCGCCGAGCTCCGCAGCCAGGAAAAAGCCATCGCGACTAGAAGAGCCCGCGAAGCGCAGGACGAGGCGTGGAGGCAGGCGGAAGAGCGGGCGGCGCGCCGGCGCGAAGATGCCGCCAAGCTCGCGGCGCGCAAGACGCATTGGCACCTCCTGCACGTCGCGCGCATGTGCTGCGAGCCGGATGTCTACCGGCACGACCACTTGCGCATGAAAAGCCAGATTGATGACGTGGTGGATCTGGATGCCAATGGCGTGCGGTTTGAGCGCGTCACTGTGTTCAAGGACCGGGATGGGTCGAGGCGGCCGGAGCAGGGCGGAGGGATGCCGCCGGAGGGGCCGGAGTGGACGGATGAGCAGTGCTTGGCTCTTTTGGATGGTTTGAGAATCTATCAAGGTGAGCGGCTCTTCGTCTGTTTCGTGGCAACGTGCCTTCGTGCGGAGTTGACACATACTTATTTTGTTACCAGGCCCTCAAGTCTTCGAGAAGATCTTCAAGAGATACTGCAGACCTGGCGGTATCCTACGGCGGTATAATGTCGAGGAAATCACGCAGCAGGCCGCTTATCTTCGGAAGATGGCCATTAAGGCCGACGAGACAAGCGGAGAGGAAACGGAACAGTGGATTCTGGATATTCCCGTACTGCGGTAAATCATATTTTGGGACGACTTGTACGCTTTCATGAGTATCATTGCTAACGGAACCCCGGTGGAAAGGAGTTAGGTGCACAGGAATTGTTTTAGGATTGGCGAATGGTTACTGGTTTGGCTTAGGTTGGGGACATTTATGGAACGCTACGGCTTGGAGAAGGAGTTTTGTGGGTGTACATTGAGATATCCCAATCTGATCGGAGGGCATCTAATTTATCTGCCAACTGTGTTCACTGCGTTTCTAGAGTCCAAAAATGGATACTTTACGCACAAGTGTCCTAACGTGGGTGATAGGGTTATGACGGCGATATAGTTATGACGGTCGGTTACTACCGCCTTCCTGATGTAGATGGAACACCAAAATACTGCCAAAATGCCTTAGAGGCCGTTCGGTTGCAACTTCATATTCAATATGGAGGCTCCATATTTAACCGATATGGAGCTCAAATCTGAATATGAGGCTGTCGTTCGGTAAATCTGACGACTTTTGAATATGGAGCTCCTC
>Ga0307515_10007154_pt1 | contig 22142 bp, 3 predicted proteins | sample 17_EM_MG_FD_194513 | JGI IMG/M metagenome (GOLD analysis project Ga0307515, IMG submission 194513) | Populus trichocarpa ectomycorrhiza microbial communities from riparian zone in the Pacific Northwest, United States - 17_EM | ecosystem: Host-associated > Plants > Roots > Unclassified | place...
ACACGCTATAAAGTATCCCCACTTTATAAGCTTATCTACTATTACTAAAATTACATTATAATCTTATCCGGTAATAGGATCTCTTAATTTTAGTAACTTTATAATAAAGTCCTATAATATAACCTCCCATAGTCTCTCTAGTATTTTAATAGGTTATAGCCCTTTATATAGCTTATACCTTATTAATTTATTCTTTTAACAATCTAGATATTCTTTTATAACCTTTTATACTAGGTTTTAGATTTTATTAATAATATACTCCTCCTAGAGTCTTAATACTAAGCCCGTAGCTCCATTATATCCTTAAATTAGTCCCTTATAAAAATCTTCTATAAAGTGTTCTGCTATACTTCTTAGGATATACTTTACTTCTCGGTTTTCGTATATATCTACCTATAGATCTTCTAGCTATGCTTCTAGAATTCTTTATATCTAAAAGCTCTTTAGTAACTTATAAACTTTCTCTAGTTTTTTCTAAGTTGCTATAATTTTCGGATAATTGTATTTAATTAATCTATCTATATCTTTTTGCAATAAAGCCCCTAATGGCTTCTCGTTATTTTATAGTTTAGCTTTTTAACTTAGAATATCTGCTCTCGTGTTATCTATACCCTTAGTATACTAAATCTTAAAATAGTATTCCGTAAGCATCTCTACCCATTTAACCTATCTTTAGTTAAGTTCCTTTATCGTTAGGAATCTTATTAGGTTTTTATAATCCGTCTTAACTATAAATGGTTTTTCCATACCTTATAAGAATGCTCTCTATTCCTTTAATACTATAACTATACCTAATAACTCCTTATTATAAATGTCATAGTTTAGTTCTAATAGTGTTATCTTTTAACTATAGTATGCCACTAGGTACTATCCATTTAAATGCTTTTATATAAAGTATGCCCCTAATATAAAGTTTAATGCATTTATTTCTATAACCGTCTCTAGACCTAGCTAATAGATCTTAAGAACTGGCTCCTAGGTAAATAACCTCTTAACTTCCTTAAATAGTTCTTATTACTCCTTTCCCCATACCTATAGTTCTTCTTTCTTTATTAACTACATAAATAGTTTAATATCTTTTAACTATTACGCTATAAACCTTTTACAGTAATTATAAAACCCTAGAAACGATCTTAACTGCGTAACGTTCTCTAGTTCCTACTAATTTACTATAGCCTCGATCTTCTTTAGATCTATACTAAGTTGGCCTAGTTTAATAATAAATCTAACAAAATCGGTCTTCCTAGTAAAGAACTCGCATTTCTTAATTACTACTAGCATCTATTTCTCTTATAGTCTCCTTAAAACCCATTTAACATATTCTCTATATTCTTCCTCTATTATTAAGTAGATAATAATATTGTTAAGATATACTATAACAAATTTATCTAAGTGTTCCCCTAATATATTATTAATTTACTTCTAAAACGTTGCTAATGCGTTTATAAGCCTGAATTATATAACTAATAGTTTATATAGTCCTTCCTTTAACCTAAAGGCTACCTTCTATTTGTCGCCTTCCTTAATTCTAATTTAATAGTACGCCTATCTCAGATCTATCTTCGTAAAGATTTATACATTACCTATCCTATCTTAGATTTCGCTAATTAAGGGTAAAGGATACCTATCTTTCCTGGTAATACTATTTAACTATCTATAGTTAATATATAGCCTTAGCTTACTATTCTTCTTTAGTATAAATAGTACTGGATAACCCGCTAATGATTGCGATAATCTAATATATCCCTTTTATAAGTTTTCTTAGATAAACTCTTTCAATACTCTACCTTTTTCTTTAGTAAGCTTATAGATTAAAAAAAACCTTAAACTTATTCCTAGTTCTAATTCTATCTTATAGTCCCATGCTATATACTTTAATAGCTTTTTACTTTCCGGTAACTATAGTTTCTTACCATACTTATAGTATCTTTTTAGTATATAGCTTAACCCCTTCTTAGTTTCCTTATATATCGCTCCGACTTAGTACTATACCAACTTAACTTATTATCGCATCTTGCGGCGTTAAGTATCCTTAATATTAACTTAACCTATAACCTAATTAATCTTTAAATTATATTCCTATAACTAAGGCATTCCTAATACTGCCTTATTATTCCCTAATAGTAATATATTAAAAGACATCTTAATCTATCTCCCTTTAATAGTTATCTAAATAGGTCCTGTTTTAAGATTAATAATACTTCCTCTATAGGCTATTAAATCTCCTAAAATTATTACTAATAGGTAAAAACATTCCTTTTTCCTATATGGTAACCCTATTCTTTTAACTACTATTAGCAAGATATAGTTCCTTATTACTCTACTATCTACTAATACCTTAAACTGTTAATCTTGCTACTTTACTTATAAATTTAGGTGTTGTCCTTAAATTCCTTTAAGGGTTTAAGGCTCTACTACTAGTTCCCTCTAGTCCTATAGGCCTCCCCTTTTCCTAACTATTAGCTACTAGATCCTAGTTATACTTAGTCCAACTTAGGCTAATACTTAGTTTGCTTTTTATCTTTAATATACTATAAATAGGTGTTTTCTAGATATTCCCACCACTATCGTCTATCTAGGTATTCTTCCGTAAGGAATCTTTCTAGTTAAAGTATTAAGTCCCCTTATTCTTAAACTTCTACTAGGTGCTAACTATACATATACTTAGCGTTTTAATATTTCGCCTTATCCGTCATCCAATATATTCTTATTAGATACTTCCGATTTTTGTCCTTAGGTACTCTATATATATTGCACGCATTATCTACGCATACTATCTATAATAGTGTATAATATGCTTAGTGTCTTAAGTTAACTCTTAGCTCGTTTTCGTCCTAAAGTTTAAACCTTTCTTATGTTAATTTAAGCGTTGCGACTTTATTTATAGGTACTAAGATTTATCTTTTGCTCCTCTAGTCCTCTAATTACTCCTCTAAATCTTTTAACGTTATAATTAAGGCTCCTTTAATGTAAGTTATGGCCTTTTCCGTAATTAGGTGGTCTTAAATAACTTTCTTATCTAGCTATATATAGAAATCTTCTTACTTGTTATTATGTCGTTATTTATACTACTTTTAGTATAATCCTTTAAGTATATACGGCTCGTCCGTAAGGAAGTATCTTCTTATTACTATATCGTAATAGCCCTTTATATATCGTTCTTTAAACCTAGTTAGGATCCCTAGATCCTCTTCTTATTCTAGTTTAATAAGCTACTTAGCTTTTAGTATGCCTGCTCTAGGCCTATTAGTGACCTTTTATATAGGTGCTCTGTCCCTTATACATCCTAATATGCTAAATCTCTTATCTAGTTTCTGTTCTTACTATAAGGTAATTTTTACTCTAAATTTCTCTATAGTTTCTTTTCTTTCGCGTTTTACGAGTAGATTCTTAAAGTCGTTATACTTCTTAATCTTAGTATTAACTTTTCGATCTTTAGGCTGAATACTATATTCCCCTAGTAAGTCTTCTAGGTCTATATATCTATCTCCTAGTCTAACTGCTATTTATATTATAGATTCTCTAATCTATAAAGAAGCTCCTTACTTCTTGCCTATAGGTGTCCTTATTTATACTCCGAATTCTTAATCCCTTAGATTCTTTAATCCTAAGCTCGCTTCTAACTTAAGCTTAGCTCCCGCCTTAGTCTAACTAGGCGTTTATAGTATTCTTATCTCGTCTTAAGAGTCTTAAATCTTATTTATCTCGTCTTGAGAATCTAATACCTGTAGGAAACTCTGTCCCGAGCTCATTTGTATATCTTTAAACTAAGCTACTGCTCTACTCCATCGGTTTTCGTCTATTGTGGGTCCTTAAGCTATCCTTATCCTATCTTTAGAATCTTAAATCTCTCTTATCTCGTCTTAAGAATCTTAAGCCTTTAGCCTTTTACCTTTATTAAGTGGTAAGCTAACACTAGCAGTCGTCTGCTTGCTTAATCTCTTTTAGATACTACTCTTGCCGTCTTATAAAGCAATAGATGCCGTATCTAACGGTATTATAATACCCGTTACTAAACCTTGCTCTATGGCGGTCTTAGTTTCTACTTCTATTGCGTATTCAAGGTTTAGATACTCCTAGTTAGTTCCTTTACTATCCTCGTCGCTATTAATTAATAAATACTCTAATTCTATTATTATCGTTGCTAATTATTATCCGTATATTGCTATAATATCCTAATCTAGCTTATAGAGTTAATCTTATTCTTTATTTAACTCTCTAGTTCCTCTAAGTCCTTTTAACTCTAGCTCTTATAGCCAATAGCTTACGCCATACTTAGCGTTTTTATAAATTTAGTATGCGTTATTATAATAAAACGCGAAACTTCTAATTAAATACTCTTTTGTTCCTCACAGTATACTATTATCCCTTTATACATATATATCTTCTACTAATTAGGTTCCCTTTATTATATAGTAACTCTAACTATCTTTACAACCCCTTACAAAATAACCCTATTTCCCGTAATTTATGCAAGCTCCGTCTCTAAACCACTAACTTTACTATAGAGTCCGCCTAAACGTCTTCTACTAATAAGATCCCTAGTTTAGCCTTTACTCCTTAGTCCTATAATTACTAGATCCTTAACCTCTAGGTTTTTATAGTTTCTTACTCCATCTCTTATAGGCTTCTTTAGTACCGCTTAGGTCTATTAGCTTTACGCTATACCATAGTTTCTAACTTGGCTTTTGTTATTGCGTACTCTACGCCTTATATAACTATAAAACTTTATTCTAACCTCTTTTAGTCTATTCCCTTTAGAGGATCCTATTATTGATCTTAATCGCTTAATCTATTAGTTCCCTTAGGGTATCCGCATCTTCTATTAGAATAATTACGTCCTAGACTTTAGCCTTAAGTCCTTATTTATACTATGCTATAAGCGCCCTATTATTCCACTTAACTTATATAGCTAGCGTTTAGAACTACATTATATACTTAATTGCTAAGGTTTATTACGTAATATCTTAGAGTTTTCTTTCTACTATAGTTACTGCCTCTAGGTCTCCGAATATTTGCGTAAGTCGCTCTATAAATTCTTCCTAACTTAAGAACATAAACCGCACGTCTTAATTAGTGGTTGTTATTCCATTTACCTATATTTCTATAAGGTAAGGCTTAAACTATTTAAGTGCCCTTCCTAACAAGAATAATCCCGCGTAAGCTATTCGATCTATAAATATTGCCAGCTTTGCTCCTTCTTGCGTAACCTTAAAATGCATTTATATAAGAAACCCTTTAAGCTTTAATCTCTCTCCTGAGAATCTTTTAATTAATAGTAACTTAACCTTTACTACGCCTATCCCATTAATCCTTTATTTAAGTATTACATTATTCTCTATTAACTAATTAACTATCTCTTATAGTTGTCCAACCGTCACAGGTTGTTGCGAGTCAGTATCTACTATACTGGTGTCGCCTCTAGACCTTAAGTAGTTGCCGCCGTTAATAGCGTTGTGGTGGCTGCTTTTAGTGGCATATTATTTAACTTATTAAAACCATAACTAGGTAGTGATTGTATAATAAAATCTTATAGCAAGTACTACGATGGGCTCGTTATTAGGCTAGGTATATAGGTATTACAAGTAAGTTAATAACGTAATAACAACTAGTAGAGTGGTTGCCTAATAGATTAACTCTAATTATATTCTGAGAATTACTACAAGGAAAGAACTATCTAGAGTAGGGACTGTAGTCCTTTAAATACACAACCGTACTTCTAGGAAACCCTCCTTATACGTAAGGTACGTGTGCTCTATCTACTCTATCGCGGATTATATAGATTACACAGATTATACAGATCATATCACGTGACTTAGTTACTATTCCTCGTCATATGGTTCTACCGGATCCATTTTAAACCATGCCTATATTAACTAACTAGCTTCTTCCAACTCTTCTTTAAGTAGTTATAATATTGTACTTAAAGCGTCCGTAATAAATAGATAGTGGAGCAACAATGAACTATATCTTATTAGCAGCAGTTAAAAGAATAGGGTTACTATATAGGAAGAAGGAGTATCCTTACCTATTAGTGACTATTTTAGGAGACCTAATAGCCTATAGAGGAGGCATTATTAATCTTAAAATAGGACTAATTTAGTTAACTATTAAAGGGAGATAAATTAAGATGTCTTTTAATATATTACTATTAGGGAATAATGAAGTAGTGCTAGGAATGCCTTAGTTACAGGAATATAATCTAAAAATCGATTAGATTACGGGTTAGGTTAATATTAAAGATACTTAATAACGCAAGATGCGATAATAAGCTAAATTGGTATAGTACTAAGTAAAAGCAACCTATAAAGAAATGGAAAAAGGGCTAAGCTATATACTAAAAAGATACCATAAGTATAGCAAGAAACTATAGTTACTAGAAAGTAAGAAGCTATTAGAGTATATAGCGTAGAATTATAAGATAGAATTAGAACTAGAAATAAGTCTAAGGTTCTTTCTAATTTATAAGCTTATTAAAGAAGAAGGTAGAGTATTAAAAGAGTTTATTTAAGAAAACTTATAAAAGGGATATATTAGACTATTATAGTTATTAGTAGGTTACCTCACTAGTGGAAAATGGTGGATTATAGCGGACAATTTTAGACAGTTTTATATAATTACAGTTATATAACTAGAGGATCGTATATAGCTTTAAGCGGCGCTCCCCTTCTTCTCCTTTCCTTTCTTTAGCTTTAGATTCTTGTTTATAGACAATCCAATTATATAGGCTTGCGCGTCCCTTTTACCGTGCCTATACCTCGATTGACTAAGTCGCTAACACTAACTATAAAAAAAATGTGGGGGGCAATATAAGGAATATTATTGTAGTTACCTTAAATTGCCCTTAGGATAACCCCTGGATGCCCCTTAAATAAACGCCAGTTATATACTAGAGGCGTATACCTATAGTATATAGTCTCTATAATCTTAAAGGCCTTATCTCTTTAAGGATTTATCTCCTCTATAATCTATCTATTCCTACAATTGTGCCTTATAGCCCCCTATTTATAAAGTCCCCTTATAATAAGCTTAAAGTTAATACAGACTACTTCCCTACTATTTAGGCTAAAATGGGCTATATCTTTAGCTATACCGGTAGGGATATATAGACGCATCTATGTCTATAATACGCCTAAGACTTAATAGACCCCTTCCTCTCTAGAAAAGAGATAACTAATTACCCGTTTTCTATTTATAAGGGCCCATTTAAGGTATAAAACGCCTACCTTAATTATAAAAGCCTAAATATAAAAATAATAGAGACCATTTTAGCCTTCTAGGCCCGCTTTTTATATTTAGCCGGCTAAGCCTAAATTCCCTATAAAGACCTAATACTAGGCCTCTTTAATAGGCTTACTCTGGACCTATAGCGCGCTATATTATTAGTTTTTACTACTATATAGACGTTAAAGGTACTTATAGGCTACTGCCTGGCTATTAGTTAAGGCCTTTATTAAATTAAGGCATAAGCTAAATAGTATAAAGCTAGAAACTCTTTAAACCAAACTATAAGTACTTTAAGAATATCCTATAGCGCCTTAATATAATTTATAACTTTTACGGCGCTAGCTATAGAGCCCGCTATTAATCTAGTAACTAGCTATGTAGCTAGTCCTACTATAGGCCTAGTGTATACTTAGCCTATATATAGCGACCTCTATAAATAGGCCTTTAGTAATTAAGGAGCTTACTTCTTATATAGCTAGAAAAACCACTTTACTAAGGATTATTAGACAAAGGTAAAAACGGATAAGGTTTTATTAATCTAGGAAAATAGTATAGTGTTAGAAAAAGAGGAACCTTAGAGAAAGACTTCTCTCTAAAGTTAAAAGGGATTAATATATTATATATTAATCTAGGTTAGCTAGTTAGTAGAAAAAGCTATACTATCCCTTATACTTGATTCCGTAATAAATATTAAGTTTTAATCTCTACTTTAGCTAACTTTAGAGTAAATACCTTAACATTAATAGATACCTAGTGCGCTATAAAACTAGTTAACTATTTAAATATACCTTTTAAAGAACTGCCTAAACTAATTCCTATTTATAGGTATAACGCATAAATAGGGCTATCTATTATAACTATCTTGTAGATTTACCTTTATATTAATAAACAAAGGTAGTATAATATCCCCTTCCTTATTATAAACTTAAGAAGCTATAATATAATCTTAAAAAGAAAATAGCTAGCCTATTTATGCTTATAGCTTAATATATAGAGTAGACAGCTTATCTAGCCTAAAACTCTACCCCTAACCCCTTCCTTTATAAAAGAAATTAATATTATAATTAAAAAACCTTATATAGCCTTATATTAACACTATTTACTAAGCAGATGCTATATATAGGGACTAGGCCTTTAAAAAAGATATATAGCTTAATTTACAACAAACCTGTATATTACACCGCCTCCAGACTACCTATATTATATTACATATACTAAAGACCTAGGAAGTTAGTAGTAACTTACCTAAGTCCCCTATAGAGGACTTAGGCCCTATATAGCTATAAATGAATGTTAGAAATACTAGACGCTATACTAAACTAATAGACTAGAAGAATAACTTATGGAAAATAAAATGTAAGCTAAGAAAGATTATAAACTTTATACTATAAAATATAGCCTAATAAAAGTCCGTAAAGAAACCTACGGACCTCCTCCTAGTTAATAGCTGCTATATTAGCGCTATGTAATTCTACTAAAACTTAATCTAACCTAATATAGTTACCTTTACCACTAGCTTATATAAAAGTAATTAAATAATTAAGGAAAAGAAAAGTAAGCTTAGCGGATAAAAAAGCGAGCTTATAGATAAGGAGCTAGTAGAATAGAAACTACTCTACTAATACTAGAAGTTTAAGAACGTATTCTCTAAAGTAGTATTTAACCTACTTCTGCTTTACTAACTCTATAATAATAAAATTAAAATCAAGCTAAATAAGGAAAACTGTAACCGACTACTTGGACTGTGCTGAAGACACAAGGTTGCAGCCTTTAAGCCTGCATCAGCACTACCCTTGTATACCTCGTATAGCTTATATATTTTATATTACCCTATTTCGACTACGTATTAGTCTACCCTTTTGTTTTATTACCTATACCTTCTTTATATATATATACTACTTGATTTCCATAGATTTACAATTAAGTCGTTAATTTAATTCTTTGCACTGCAAAGCTTACAATTATAAGCCCGGATCGCACCACCTGCTAACTAATTAATCTACTACCTTATTTAAAAAGTTACTACTTCTACCTTTGCAGTATCTCGAGCTTCTTTACCTATTAAACGAACGGACGATTAACCCTAGTTAATGATTGTACGTATCTGACTAACGAACGAACTGACGAATCAAATTAAAAGTTTGAAACGTTAAAATAAGGTTTTTGCCAAGACGCCAATTAGACCCTACCTAATCTATTAAATCCTAAAAATAATGACCACGAGCGAATCGAAAGTTAACCTTATCCTTAACCAGCTATCTAATTGGATATAGTGGTTCTTTATTATTTAAGACACTGCCAAAACTAATAAGGTATAGGAGTATATTAACCCATCTAAAAAAGGCGAGCGTCTAAAGCTAGAATAACTAAGTCGTCCTATACTAAGGGATATACTACCTACAGCTACATTAATAGCAAAGCTAGACTTAAGTCAGCTCACCGCCTATAACTAGCTCTATGCTAAATATAAAGACGATCTTCGCATATATAAGAAGCAAAAATGGGCTATAAACGATATTAGTAACTATATCGTTTGCACTATATTAGTAGCCTACCTTCTACTTATTAACGTCCTTAACACGGTACATGAACGGCTTTAGGCACTTAAGACTGCATTAGCCCCTACTACCTTAGGTCGAAAATAAGACGTCCTTAATTAGTATATAGCTTTAAAAGCCTATAATAAAAAGCAGAGCATTAACAAATGGTTAAATAACTAGCGGAATGTCTATAAGCTTACGGAATAATTAAAGCTACCAGATGTGTAGGGATTTAGGCCATACTATAATTTCGTTTAAGCAATTAAACCTATCTCTTCTAGTTTTATAGGAGCACTAGAAGTAAACCTTATTAGAAAAGAACGGAAGAATAAAGCTACCCTATCTATTATTAATCTAATTAAGGAATTTAAGAAGCACTACTGCATGCAGTAAGTAGTATCCTCTACTACCCCTGCTAATAACTTAGCCTTCGCAACTCTTTAAGGCAACTTAAATTCAGATTTAAATTCTAACGTTAATTCTAATAGCAATTTAAATTTAAATTCGAAATGGTATAAGAAATATATATACAGTCTTATATATTAATTTAATAACTGCTACTATATTATTAAGCACAAGCGCCCTTAAGGATAGAGACTAAGGGCAGACATTTAAAAGAAAGTAGATAAAATGATCTTATCTATACCTTTAATTAAACGCGCGGTTAACCGAATTTGAAAAGAAGAACAGAAAGCAAAGGAGAACAATTAAAAGGACGTAGAATCTATAATTAATTTTAATTCTAAAACCCCACCTTCTAAGACACCGACTAGCTATACTGCCGTATTTAGTACTGGTTAAATTCTATTTAAACTCTAGAATACTTAGATACTTAACCCTAATGCAGATACCTACGTCTATAATAATGAAGAAGACTTTACCTTCTTTTACTTAGTAGCAGAAGACAACTACCTAATTACTGGTGGAAATTTTAAAAAGATATAAGCTTACGGAACAGTAACTATTACTATTAATACACCTACTGGGAAGTTAAAATTAAAGCTATCCTATATGGCACTAGCACCTACCTTTTTTATAAATATTGTAGCACTATTAAGAGCTATTAATAACGATATCTATTTCGACTTAGGACGAAACCTACTATACCGTTTAGCGACTGGCGAAATAGTATACTATGTGAGACGATTAGGGAAGCACTAGGCACTGATATACAGAGAGCCTATAAATACCCTAGATTCGACTTAATCAACATTCTTAACTTTAAAAAGAAGATATTAGCCTAGCTAAGTGGCCCGTAAACTAGTCGGAGCTATAGCTACAAAATGGCACAAAATACTCGGCCATGCAGGACCTAATACTATTAAGCAGCTTCCTAAGCACGTTAATGGCGCAAAGCTGACCGAATTAACTACTAAATGAGCACCGCTTAAAATCGAGTGTGAAGTTTGCTTAATATTAAAGCATATATAGCAGATCTCTTAAAGACGAGAACACGAATTTCCAGCCACTCAACCATTCGAGCGGGTAGCATTCGATATTATTACCCTTGGAGAACTAGGGTATAACGGTAATAGATACATAATACACTTCTATTGCACGTATTCCAAATTTAATTTTGTATTTACCGCTAAGAATAAGGACAAAGTTACTGTCCTACCTACCATCCGTAAGACCTACCGTTTAATTAAAATATGATTTTACTAAGACGTTGTCTTCTTCTAGAGCGATAATGAACGAGCTTTTAGATAAATAGGAGACACCTTACATATATGGTGCGCAGACAAAGGCATTACTTTTAAATGCCGAGCCTCGTATATAGAAGAACAAAATAGCGGAGCTAAATGATCTGGATAAACCCTTATAGAACGATTAAGGGCTATGCAGCTAGAAGCTTCCTTACCCCCGTCTTTAAGACTAGAGGCGTTCCTTGCCGCTGGATATGCACTTAATCGAACCCTAAATAAGCAACTAGGGTGGAAAACTCCGTACGAGATCGCCTATGGTAAGCCGCTATTACTTACCTATATGCATATATATGGTTGCAAAACCTATACACTAGATAAACGAATTAAAAAGGGAGATAAACTAGCTCCTCGTGCATTAATTAGACACCTAGTCAGCTATAATTTAACTAATATTTATTGAATCTGGATTCTAAGTCTTCGCAAGGTTATTCGAACTAAAGATGTCACATTTAACAAGACCTCGTTCTATGACCCTAAGGGTTAAGATATCGACTACCTGCTAAGGGAAGCATTAGAGGATACTATTTAGACAATCTATCTACCAGAGCCTCTCCACGACGACGAATCTAAAGACGAATCTATCCTATACACAGTTAATTAAAGATCTACCTCAAATGTAGATTAAACGACTATACCTAAATTAAACGATGCGGCAGAGCCTTGTATAAAGGATATTGAACAGTTACCGACTCCTAGCAGAACGGTATCTCCAGATTTACTAGAATCGAATATCTTACTATAAGGACTTTAAGACGATATCCTGGATATAATTAAAGCAATCCCTACCTAGCTAAGCTCCCTAGAACTATTTAATAGAGCAATTAATATAGCTTTATAAGCTAATAAAGTCTTAGCTAAACCTTCTGCCGACCTTATCCTACCAGAAGGATTAAAACGAATTCGACGTTAAGCGTATGCGATAGCACTAGCTAATCTATCTACCCTATTTGGTTACTACGCTGGATTTGCTATAGGATTAGTAAAGGACGTTAGCCGAACTAGATCCTTATCCTTATCTCTATATTGTAATAATCTACCTCCTAAACTAAAGAATCTTAAAGATCTAAGAAAGTATCTATTGACTACCGGCTTTTAAAAGGCTATAGAAAAAGAATACAATGACCTAAAACGCTAAGGGATATTTAAGACTGTATTAAAAGCAGAAGTAGGCAACAAGCAGATCCTTTTATTAAAATGGGTCTTTAAATATAAACTTAATAGCGACGGTTACCTTTAAAAGCTTAAAGCTCGACTATGCGTCCGCGGAGACTTGCAGATTACTAAAGAAGAGACCTATGTAGCAACCCTAGCTGCTCGAATATTCCGTGCTCTTATAGCTATAGCAGCCGCATTCAAACTGGAAATTTAATAGTATAACGCTATAAACGCATTTATAAACGCTAAGCTTAGTAAACTAATCTACTGCTACTACCTAGAAGGATTTAATTAAAACGGATATGTCCTAAAGCTACTTATGGCGCTATATAGATTAAAAATCTCATCACTACTTTAGTATAAAGAACTTACTAATACACTAGCTAAATTTGGATTAGAACTAGTATTAGGCACTAACTGCCTATTTACTAATAAACGACTTATTGTCTTCTTCTATATAGATAATATAGCCATCCTATTTGCCAAGAAGGACCTTTTAAGACTTAAAGAATTTAAAGTAAAATTGCTATACCGATATAAGATCCGTGCACTAGGAGACCTACAGTAGTTCCTAGGTATTTAAATTAGTTAAAATTAAGTAAGTAGGAAGCTCTGGCTTTGCTAAGACTCCTATATTAAAAAGATAGCCAATCGATTTAATATTTAACTACTAGAAAGATTTCCTAAGTTACTACTTTCTGCTAAAGAACTAATTCCGTCCGACTAGCAGACGAACCCTTAAAGAACCCTAGCCTACTAGTAATAAGTAGGGTTACTTATATACCTTGCCGTATTTAGAAGACCTAATATTACTAAGACGCATTCTAAGCTGGCCGAATTCCTAACTAATCCAAATTAAAAGCACCTTAATGCAGCAAACTAAGCAATTGCCTATTGCCTTGGAATAAAATCTACAGCTATTAAATACTCTGGCGAAGTATTTAGAGCCCACGTCTACTTTAAAAACCCTAAAGGAGAAGATATTACCTTTTACGGAGTATTTAACGTAGTATTTGCGGACTATATAGAAACCAGACGGAGCTCTTAAGGATATCTTTTTATGCTATTCGGAGGACTGATCGATTGGAAAGCAACCCTATAGCGATTTGTTATACGCTTAACTACCAAAATAGAGCTTCTCTCCCTATCTACTACTGCCGTTAAAATTATCTGGTGGCAACGATTCTTTAAAGTAATTGGCTTTAATTTAGAACGCGAATTTACCGTACTCTGCGACAATATGTAAACCGTACAACTCCTAAGATAGGATACACCAAAGCTTAATACCAAGCTTCGACATATCGACGTCTATTAGCACTGGCTAAGATAGGAAGTCTAAGACAAAATGATTAACGTCTAGTGGGTCCCTATAGACAAGATGCCTACCGACGGCCTTACTAAGATCTTACCCCGTTAAAAGTACGAGGCATAGATAAAGTAGTTAAATTTAGTGGATATTTAACATTAGATTACTATTCCATCTAGCAACTAGCACCTTCGCAATATTTGCAATATCCGCAATGTCCGTAATATTCGCAATATGCCATTCTTACCTTACCCTTTGCTACTCCTAAATTGTATCTAAATTTCCTACTTTGGTATAGCGTCTACCTTTATATTTTGCAGCTTTAACTACACCGTTAAATCTAGGGGGGTGTATAACCAACTACTTGGACTATGCTAAAGACATAAGGTTACAGCCTTTAAGCCTACATTAGCACTACCCTTATATACCTCGTATACCTCGTATATCTTATATTACCCTGTTTTGACTACGTATTAGTTTACCCTTTTGTTTTATTACCTACACCTTCTTCATGTATATATACTACTTAATTTCCATAGATTTACAATTAAGTCATTTATTTAATTCTTCGCACTGCAAAGCTTACAAAAACTCCCTTAGCTATATCCCCTTTTATTAGTAATCTATTACTAAATTATAAGCTACTAAGTAGTACCTTATTAATAACCTATATAAGGGGTTTATTAATCCTAATTAAGCCCCTTTTGCTATACTAATTCTTTTTACTAAGAAGCTAAATAGAGGACTTTATTTCTGTATTAACTACTATATACTAAATAATATAACCCGTAAGAACTAGTATCCGCTATTTTTACTTAATAAAATACTAGCTTAAATAAGTAGAGCTAAGGTTTTAATATAACTTAATATTAATTAGGCCTTTTACTAAATTAGAATAAACCCTAGATTTATAGATTTTATTATATTTTAGATCTATTATAGATTATATAAATATAAAGTACTTCTTTTTAGACTAACTAATGGACTAGCTATATACTAGCGATATATAAATAATATACTCTTTAACTATCTTAACGACTTCTATATAGCCTACCTAAATAATATTATAACCTACTTTAAGAATAAGTTAGAATATAAGGAGTATATCTATAAGGTTTTATAACGGCTCCATAAGGCTAGCCTTTAGGCCAATATTAGGAAATTAGAAATTAGTTTTAAGTATATAAAGCACTTAGGATTCATTATTAGTATAAATAGAATTAAGGTAGACCTAGAAAAGATAGCTATAATTAATAAATAAGTACTCCTAAGGACCGTAAAGGGAGTATAGTTATTTTTAGGTTTCTATAACTTTTACTAACGCTTTATTAAGAGCAATAGTAGAATTATCTAGCCCCTTAGCTACCTTACCTAAAAAAACCGGCCCTTTTGCTTTAATGCTATATATAAGTAGGCCTTTAATAGGCTTAAGAAATAACTAGTCTCCGCTCTCTTACTTGCCTCCTTTAACCTAAGACGGCCCTTAATGCTAGAAACTAATACTTTAGATAGTATTATTACTAGTATTTATTTTTAGAAGCAGATAAACGGAGAACAGTACCCTATTCCTTACTATTTAAAGACTAGAGTAAATACTAAGCTAAATTACCTAATTTATAATAAGGATATATTAGCTATTATCTCTAGCTTTTAGCACTAGTATATATAGCTAGAAGGGACCCCTAAACCTATTTAGGTAGTTTTAGATTACTAGGCCTTAGAATATTTTATAATAATAAAGGCCCTTATGGCCTAGTAGGCGCAATAAGCGGATATCCTATCTTAGTTTAACTTCTTAATTATATATAAGCTAGGCGTTATAAATTGTACGGACGCCTTTATTGTAACGTTTCCCGCCCTAACGTTGCCATTCAGCTAAAAAGACATAGAGTGCTTGCGATATTAATCGTAAGCGCGGCGGGATCTAATATATATACTCTTACAATTGCCCTCCCCTTTGTCACGGGACTCACACGTTCTCACGTCCCTGCGCGTTTTGACGTTCTTGACCCGTGCTCACGTTCGTCCCGAGACACCTACGCACGTTCCCCTACAACCCCTATTTATACCCGACCTGGCACACGAAGAATCTTCTTCTTTATCCAAATGTCTTTGTATTAACCACGCATAGTTACGCGTACGTAGCCTTCTTTAATTACTACCCTGTTTAGTATATTGTATTCTAGCTCGTGCCTACTTCCATAACACTACATTTAGATCCCTTTTCAACGTACCTAGCGGGCCTGTGGGCTACTAGTCGCGGAGCATGCCTTTCTACGCCTATGGGGTAGATATAGGAGCTGCTGGCTGCGGGTAGACTAGGACGCTAGGGTTCTAAACTGGTACAATAAGACACCACGCCGATACGCCTGTAGAATCACGACCTACCGACAAGACATCGCGCCGATACGCCTATAACCTCAATGGCTTGCATCCTACTGCTACCGCTTACAAACAGGCACGTTACTGCCCCTTGGTTTAACCTAATGGCTCGCATCCTACTATATAACGAACACGAACACGGAAGCTGGTATCTTACTACTGTCCTACTAACCTGCACGCACTACCCTACGTACCGACAAGACCTCGCGCTAATACGCCTGCGAAATAACCCTAATAACCCATTATGCTAATAAGCCTACGACCTAACCCAAATATAACTAGGTAGAGCCTTGCTCCCTAGACCCCCAAACCCGTTGCTAGTATTATACTGCTACCTACCTAAACCAATAAGCCTTGTGCCAATATGCCTACGAGACGACCCCGTTGCTGGCACCGTACTGCTACTATATAAACTAATAAGCTCCGTGCCAATTTGCCTACGGAACCCAAATATATTGCTAGCACCGTACTGCTACCCGAATCTAATAAGATCCTATGCCAATATACCTACGGAACCTGCGCTAGTACTATACTACCACTAATAAGAACCTGCCTATAATACGAATACTGCACCGCACTAATAAGAACCTACTAAGAATATGCCTTACTATAACTATAAATACCGTACTAACCGTACTATACTGCCGTTTAGGATAATAAATACTGCCTAAAATGCCTATTTTGGACTAAAAATTGGGGTAATTTTTTAGGGGGACCTAGAGTATAGGAAGGGAAGGCCGTAGAGCTGCTAGAAGCGAGAAAGGGACTATATAAGCTTTAGTAATGCGTCTCTAAGCGGCGAGGATAAAAGTATAGCTGGCGACGGAAGCTAGGCTATGCTTTAGGCTTAACAAGTTAGTGGCCTAATAATTAAACATAGAAGGACCGAACTAGAGGAGCCTGTGCAACGGAGGACGTAGAAGGGAGAAGAAGGCTAACGAAATTTTTTTTCCCGTATTGGGTTTTTTTCTATATATATGACACGCCTTACAGGAGCTCGGAAGTAAGGGGGGGGTACTGTTACGGGACTCACACGTTCTTACGTCCCTGCGCGTTTTAATGTTCTTAACCCGTGCTTACGTTTATCCCAAGACACCTACGCACGTTCCCCTATAACCCTTATTTATACCCGACCTGGTATACGAAGAATCTTCTTCTTTATTTAAATGTCTTTGTATTAACCACGCATAGTTACGCGTACGTAGCCTTCTTTAATTACTACCCTGTTTAGTGCATTGTATTCTAGCTTATACCTACTTCCGTAACACCCTTTACGCGTTTGCCCTTAAACGCTAAGCTATAGGGGGTCCGTATACGAAGAGTCGCACTATATATTAGGAGTCCCTAGTAACGAAAGCTGCTTAGATTCTAAGCCTAATTGGATATAAGCCGACGCCTCTTTGCCTAACCCCTGTAGACGTGTTTAACTATATTAAAGCGAAGTGCGTAACCGTTAGGAGTTAAACCTACGACCTATCTAGCAACGGACCTATATACCTGGCCCCAGTAATATCGCAAGCATAATTGTAACGTTTCCCGCCCTAACGTCGCCATTCGGCTAAAAAGACACGGAGTGCTTACGATATTAATTATAAGCGTGGCGGGATCTAATATATATACTCTTACATTTATAAGACATAAATAGAACCTAGATAACTAGGTAGCTATAAAGGTCTTATTATAGACTTAGACGCTTCTATAACTAGAATACCTTAACTCCTAAATATAGACGGAACTAAGTATAAACTCTATAGATACTAAAATATATCCTATTAACTCTATAGAACTTAACCCTATTAACAAACTACTATAGGTAAACCGTACAGCCCCCTCTCTATAGGAGTACTATAAAAAGGTAAACGATATTACTAGCCTATAGTCCCTTAAGAATAAACTACTTAAGCACTAAATACGGCTAGTAGTAGTAGAGAAATAGAACTTATAGATTTAGCTTATTGTTAAAGTATATACCTAAGTCCTAATAGCCTATTTAAAAAAAAAAGACCTATAAGATTATTGGTAACCGTTACTACTAACTTAAAATAGTTATAGATATTAACTATTACGTACAGAAATATAATGGCTGCTATAGGTCTATAATTTTATAAGATAAGACCCTAGGATTATTAAAACCCCTCTTAATACCTAACCGCCTCTAATAATATATCTTTATAGACTTTTATAAGCTACTTATAGACCATAATAGATACTATATGGTTATAATCCTAGTTAGCCGCTTTAGTAAACGCCTATTTTTAATTCCCTATTATAAAAATATTAATACTAAAGAGGCAGCCTAACTATATATCCACTATATCTACTAAATTTATAGACTACTAGATATAATTATATCTAATTATAGGCTATAGTTTATATTGGCCTTCTAGAATAAGTTTACCTAAATCCTAAGTATTAAGCTAAAGCTTTTTATAATATACTACCCCTAAATAGATAGCTAGATAGAGATTATAAATTAATATTTAGACTAAAGACTCTGGCCTTTTATTAACTACTTTTAGGATAACTAGGCTAAACTACTACCCTTAATAGACTATACCTAAGCAACTCTACTCTATAACTCTACTAGATTTACCCCTATTTAACTAGAGATAGGCTACTTATCCTATATAAGCTTTAACTAGAAAAATCTAAAAGGACCCTAGACTATACGCGAAAAACTATTCTATTAGAAAGCCTAGCAATACGCTAAGCGCTTAGAAAAAGCCTAGACTGTAGCCCATCTAAATTTAGGAAAAGCTTAAATATTAATAAAATAGTAGGTAAATAAGTATAGGCGTAAGCCTAACTTTGTTATATATAATATAGCTAAGGTTATAATAAAGAACTAAAAAATAAACCGGCCTAGCTATAAGCTTAACTGTTAGATATTAGGGCCATATAAGGTCCTTAAAAAGGCAAGTAACATATATAAAGTAAAGCTCTTGGAGTTAATTAAGGTCTACCCTATTTTCGTACTAAATAAGCTATAGAAAGCTGTAAATAATCTATTACCTAGATGATAGAATAAACCGCCCCTACTAATTTAAGTTAATAGTAATAATATATAGGAAATTAAAGAAATACTAGCCTATAAACTTATAAGAGGAACGCTAAAGTATTATATTAGTTGGAAGGGATATAACTTAGACCGTACTTAGTACCCTATATAAAACTTTATAGGTAGTTCCTATAAGCTTTAGGAGTTCTATAGCTATTACCCTAATAAACCTAAACCGCTAAAGGACCTAAATAAATAGATAGAATGCTAGTATAATAAAGAAAATAAGCTACCGGAAAAGTATAAAAATAAGAATACCCTATAGGTATAGTACGGACTATAAAGCCTAAGGGCAGGCTTTTTTAGAGGGGGCGGTAATGTTATAGCAATAGCAAATTGCTATAGATTGCTGTAGATTGCGGTTATATAACGCGAAAATTGTATAATATATTAAGCGGCGCTACTCTTCTTCTCTTTTCCTTTCTCTAGCTTTAGATCCTTCTTTATAAACAATCCAATTATATAGGCCCGCGCGTCCCTCTTGCCGTGCTCGTGCCTTGATTAACTAAGTCGCTAATACTAAGGACTTTAAGAGCTTTAAAAGCTTCTTATATTTTACTATTAGTTAAGTATATAGTATATATATAGGAGCGCACTTCTAAGAGGTAGGATATATTATAGAGTAATAAATAGATACTATTTTAATCGCTTAAACTTTGAGATTAGAGGCCTAATTCTAACTAGCGTACTAATCTTAAAGCTATATCTCTCCTATTAATCTAACGTTATACCTTTACCTAGCTTCTCTAACTTTAGTAAATTAATATTCTATTCTTCCTCTACTAGCTTATCCTTAATTGGCTCTAAAGTAGCCCTCTACCTCTTACTACTAAACTTTAGCTTATTAGCTAGCTAGGTAAAGAACTAGCTAAATATTATAACTAAATCTATTTCTAACCGAATAGGGCTTAGGTTTTAGAGTGGTTTAATATTTAAAAATAGCGTAAAATATTAATAAAGGTAAGGATTTTAGGCTATAGAATTGGCCTGGTTTATAACTAATATTATTACTAGCTACTTAATATATTCTAGTATTAAATCTTCCTTCTCTACTACTAGCTCCTTCTAGATCTTTTTACTCCTCTCTCTACTACCAGCTAATATTATTATAATATTTTACAACAGCTACTTAACGGTAGAGTCGCTAGAGAGAAGCTCCTTATTTTACTACTAAAAGTCTACTAGGTTTATAGGATAATGGTTAATTATAATATTAGGCAAGTTAGGTAACAGCTTATTTTATAAGTAGGTCTTACCTTTATTACGGTAATAGATATTTAAATAAGGCTACCGATCTATAATTACTAGCATTATACTGCTAGAAGCATCCTTAACAGCAATTATATTAAATAAGTTAGTAATTTAAGCTTATATAGCTGCCCTTCTACCTATAGGCCTATTAGCTACTTACTAGCTTAGAGTTATAGTAAGAGCCTAAGCCTCTAGCTCTTTCTCCTTAACTAAATATAAGGTAAAGTTTAAGGAGAGAGACTTTAACGGCTAGCGCTTGTACTACTCCTTAATTATAGTAAGAGCTTAATCTAGATCTAAAGGCGATTAAATATCTTAAGGGCAGTAATTAGCTTACCGCGTCTTCTTGTAGGAGGCGATAGCTTAGAGTTAAGTAATCTTAAACTTCCGTAGTAGTAGATAAAGTACAGTTTTATACTGCTATTTATCTAGCTTAAAGTAGAATATACTTTTAGTATTAAATACAGCTAACCTTATACTAGGAAGAGACTTATTTTTATTACCTATAACTGCCTTCTAAATACTTATAAAGCGTATAGGCGGCGGCGGCGGCGAGCTTATATCCTTATCTTCTACCTCTATAAGCTCCTTAGTATTCTTATCCTCGTCCTTATTAACCTTATCTACAGATATAGGCTCTGCGGGCGTTACCGGCGACAGTGGCGACGGCAATGGCAACGGTATTAGTACTGGCATTATCTTCTGTCTCTTCTTCGCTATCTTCGCCTTCCTCTTTACCTTCTTCTTAAGTAGCTATAGTATAGCAAAAGCAGGTATAGATTGAGCCCGCTTTTGTTTAGAAGGCTTTAAAATATAGCCTAATGATTAAGTAGGCAGCTGCTACTATTAGGACGCTATAAGATGTGTTATACGAGAATATAGGTATATAATAGTGTGGACTCTATAAGGTGGAGCCGTCCTAAAGGACGACCCTATATACTAGCTAAGCGAGGATTACGTGATATAAGAAAGCTCCTATAGATGCCCTAGCCCGCCCCCCTACTAATAAGATGCAACACTAAGATTTCTATATAATTAACTTAACTAGGTAACGTGCTAGCTTTAATACTTAGACACTTACAATGGGTAGTTAACTTATTTATAGGTTGTAAAAATTGAAAGAATCACCCCTTATATAAATTTTGGTGGGGAGCGATACGGCTCTTTAACGTCCTATTGTAGTTTTCTTATCTTCTTATAAGACGGCTCCTACGGAGGTGCGTTGTAAAAGTCTTTATCGGCCCTGCCTAGGTTAAGGTTAAAGAGCCCGCATATAGCCGAAAATTGGGCGAATTCTAAGACGGTTCTGGGGCGGGGTATAGCTGAGCGTAGTTACGGAAAAGTTTTTTTTTTTTTTATATCTATTGTATTATACTACGTACAATACTACGCATGCAGCCTTTAGGCTATGGCGCTATAGTCCTATATATATGAATCCCTTAGGGCAGCTTAATATATACTAGTAACTATGTCCTAGTAGTTTATAAGCCCCTAAACTAGGGGTTTACAGTTTCTTA